>Ga0209348_1001267_pt1 | contig 12335 bp, 19 predicted proteins | sample ETNvirenome_2_30_FD_184065 | JGI IMG/M metagenome (GOLD analysis project Ga0209348, IMG submission 184065) | Marine viral communities from the Pacific Ocean - ETNP_2_30 (SPAdes) (version 2) | ecosystem: Environmental > Aquatic > Marine > Oceanic | place: Pacific Ocean | collected 2013-06-22 | reverse complement strand
CACTTTTCTTGACGGGGACCATTATGTCAGTAGATAAATTTTCATCCATTTTTAATGGACTACAGCTTGCTTACGGCACTTATAAAGTAGAAAAACAGCAAGCTAACGGTAAGAATACCGGACGGGCCGCCATCGTGCGCGAACCACGGACCAAGGAACTGTGGGAGGGTCACCTCTCTGGTAAGGGCCGTGGTATCGGTATCATACCGATTAATGAGGAGAACAAGTGCGTATGGGGTTGCGTTGATGTAGATCAATACCCGCTGGACCACAAGCTGCTTGTTGAAAAGATCCGTAAGCTAAAGCTCCCACTTGTAGTGTGCCGCTCTAAATCAGGCGGCGCACACTGCTTTCTGTTCACCACGGATTGGGTAGATGCCAAGGACATGCAGTCCACACTGCAACAGGTATCGGCGGCACTGGGCTATGGTGGCAGTGAGATATTTCCAAAACAGATTAAACTGCACTTGGACCGTGACGACGTAGGTAACTTTCTGAACCTGCCTTATTTCGACGCAGAGGACGGCTTACGGTATGCCATAAAGGACGACGGCACGTCTGCTACTCTGGATGAGTTCATAGCTCTTTACGAAGAGCATAAACAGACGCCTGAACAGGTAATTAAGCTTCAGATCACGGATGATCCCGAAACGTCCAACATGAAGGACGGACCGCCGTGCTTACAGTTCCTGATTAAGAACAAGATTAGTGAGGGTGGGCGCAACAACGGGCTGTTCAACATAGGCGTATACTTACGCAAAGCGTATCCGGATAGCTGGGAGTCAGAGATACTGACATATAACATGCAGTATCTAGAGCCGCCGCTGCCTCTGAACGAAGTTAACATTGTTGCGAAGCAGCTTGAAAAGAAGGATTACGCCTACCGTTGTAGTGACGCACCTATCAACGCTCACTGCAACAAAGAGTTGTGTCAGACAAGAAAGCACGGGATTGGGGCGGCGGTACAAGGGGCGGCTATAGCCAATCTACGGAAATACAACTCGCACCCTCCTGTCTGGTTTCTGGATGTGAACGGTGAGCCTTTAGAGTTAGACACTGACGCACTATTAAACCAACCGGCATTTCAAAAAGCCTGTCTGGAGCAATTAAATTTCATGCCTCGCACGGTGGGTAAACCTATTTGGGAAGGGCGGATAGGTGCATTGATGAGCGAGATGCGCGACAATGAGAGTGCCATCATAGATGTGGCCATAGACGCTAGTACTAGCGGTCAGTTCTATGACTACTTAGAAGAGTTCTGCGCTCACTTACAAAAAGCAAAAGACCGTGAAGAGATATTATTAAAGCGGCCTTGGACCGATGAAGAAGCAAACGTCACATATTTTAGATTAAAAGATTTTGAGGCTTTTTTGAAACGTAACAAGTTTTTTGAATATAAGCCTTACAAGATAGCTCAACGGCTTCGTGATCTGGGAGGAGAAAGCACTCTCCTTAAAATAAAAGGGAGGCCAGTGAGGGTATGGAAAATACCTGCATACGAGTCCGTTGAGCTAGACATAAAAACGCCAGACTTTGGTAGAGAAGAGGAGGCCCCGTTCTAATGTTGAAAGCAGATGGATTTGATAAGGCATTTCTTGGCATGTGTCACCGCGCCGGACAAGAGCCGGTGGTGGCCTACGATTATCACAAATGCATAGCTGTGCTGGTAGAAGACGAAAACATGTCCTACGACGAAGCTGTGGAGTACCTATGGTACAACACCATAGGCGCATGGATGGGTGAACACACGCCAGTATTCATAAATGTTATGGATAATATTGAGGACCTAACGGACGAAGAGCATGGATACTAAAATATTCCGCATCTACGGCCCGCCCGGAACCGGCAAGACTACAGCCCTTCTGAACAAGGTGGATGAGGCTCTGGCTAACGGCGTAGACCCCACGCATATCGGTTATTTTGCGTTTACACGTCAGGCTGCAAACGAGGCTGTTGAGCGGGCTTGTGCACGGTTTCATCTGGATAAATCACAACTGCCGTGGTTCCGCACCCTGCATAGCTTTGCTCTGCGCCTGTCTGGCATACGGCAAGAACAAATCATGCAACCAGAGCACTACAAAGAGGTGGGGATTGCACTGGGCTTTAATCTTGATGTAGACGGCTCCAGCCTATCTGGTGAGGATGCGTTTGATCTCAATAAAAGCAGTAGCCCAATCGTCAATCTGATGAACCTAGCGCGGCTGCGTAAGATAGCTTTACGTCAACAGTATGATGAAAGCGAGATAAACGAGAGTTGGAACACGGTAAAGTATGTGGCTACCGCGTTGCAAGAATACAAAAACAGATACCAACTTTTTGACTTTACTGACATGTTAGAGGTCTTTATCAACGAGAGTGCCCAGTTCTGTCCTCGTCTGGCTGTCACTTTCGTTGACGAAGCGCAAGACCTGTCGCCCTTACAGTGGGATGTGGCTCATGTATTAGAGCAACATTCTGAGCGCATATACGCAGCCGGTGATGATGACCAAGCCATATACCGCTGGGCCGGTGCAGACGTCGAGCATTTTATCGGACTCAACGGTGGCTACGAGGTGCTAGAGCAATCCTACCGCGTACCAGCTACCGTGCATCCTCTGGCAGAACGTGTAGTTCGTCGTATCAAACGCCGTGTGACCAAAAAGTATCTGCCTCGCGAAGACAGGGGCAATGTAGAGCATATCGCCCGTGCTGAGATGGTTGATTTTTCTGAGGGTTCGTGGCTCGTGCTGGCACAAGCCGCGTATTTCCTGTCGGATATAACCGCAGACCTACGGAGTCGCGGCTATCTTTTCAACTACCGTGGCCGACGTTCAATCTCAGAAAGTCTGAGCGACGCTGTTAATGGCTGGGAACAGTTGAGAAAAGGTAAACAAGTAACGGGCAAGACCGCACGAACCATCTACAATTATATGTCTGTGAACGACAGGGTCAAGCGGGGATTTAAAAAATTACCGGCACTCGACGATGATGAGATGGTGACATTGGATGAACTGATCGCGCACCACGGACTAATAGAGGGCGTGGACCTAATCACATCTATACGAGACATGATCTGGCATACAGCGATGGATAAGTTACCCAGCGCAGACCGCGCCTACATCACCGCGCTGCTACGCCGTGGTGAAAAGTTCAATGCAGAGCCTCGCATCAATCTGTCCACGATCCACGGATCAAAAGGCGGCGAGGCGGACAACGTGGTTCTGTTTACAGAGATATCACCAGCCGCATCAAAGGCGGCGGAACTCGCGCCTGACGATCTGCACCGTGTGTTCTATGTTGGACTGACACGGACCAAGCAGAACCTTTACTTAGTTGAGCCTGACGATGCCACAAGGAGTTATCAGATATGAACCGGAATGAAATACTCAAAGAAGCAAAAACCAAAATCAACGGCGCACGGGCCAAGGATTACGGCGATGCTTATGAAAACCACGCCCGTATTGCTCAAATGTGGTCAGTTCTGCTAGATACACCTGTCACCGTGCCTCAAGTGTATCAGTGCATGGTTGCTATCAAGCTGGCACGACTTAGCGCAACGCCGGAGCATGAGGACAGTTGGGTGGATATTTGCGGTTATGGCGCACTGGGTGGGGAAGAGTAATGGTACGGTTTATTCGTATCGAAATGTTAAAGCATTACCTCAAAGCGGGCTGGACCGTTCTTGTGCAGGGCACAGAGATGGCGGCAGTTAGGAAAGACTATGGCACTACAAATGACGATGTTTGGACCTAAGAGTGAATGGGTTCCACCGGCTGAGTTGCCTGACATATTCGACGCCAAACAAATAGCCATCGACGTCGAGACAAAAGACCCCAACCTCAAGTCAAACGGGCCCGGATGGCCCACTGGTGACGGCGAGGTAGTGGGCTATGCCATAGCCGTTGCAGACTGGGCCGGATACATACCGATCCGGCATCTGGGTGGCGGCAATCTGGATGAGCGCATAGTCAACAAATGGCTGAAGAAAGTCTTTGAGTGCCCTGCCGACAAGATCATGCACAACGCACAATACGACGCGGGCTGGATTAGGCGCATGGGCTTCACGCTTAACGGGCGCATCATAGATACCATGCTGATAGCCTCGCTGCTGGATGAGAACCGTTTCAGCTACAGCCTCAACGCGCTCTGCTACGATCTGTTGGGTAAGATAAAGACTGAGAAGACTCTACAAGAAGCAGCCCGCGAGTTTGGTCTGGACCCCAAATCAGAAATGTGGAAGATGCCCGCCATGTATGTAGGGCCATATGCCCAGAATGACGCGGAGATTACACTTGATCTGTGGAACCATCTGTCCACTCAGCTTACCAAGGGAGAGTTGTGGCCAATCGCAAATCTGGAGCTAAAGCTTCTGCCCTGCCTGATCGACATGACATGGCGAGGTGTACGCATAGATCAGAACAGGGTCGAGAAAACGCGGAACACGCTTCTAAAAAAAGAAAAAGAAGTACTTGCCCAGATCAAGAGCGTGGCCGGTATGGACGTGGAGTTATGGGCTGCGGCATCTATAGCCAAGGCATTTGACGCGCTGGGCATACCGTATCCCAAAACAGAAAAGAACGCGCCGTCATTTACCAAATCGTTCCTGACGGACCATGACCACGAGTTAGCACGTCTAATCGTGCAGGCCCGCAACCTAAACAAAACCAGCGGCACGTTTATCAATACCATAATGAAGCACTGCCGCGCGGATGGACGCATACATAGCCACATCAACCAGATACGCTCCGATGATGGCGGCACCGTATCGGGGCGCATATCCATGTCAAACCCAAACCTACAGCAGATTCCGGCTCGTGACCCTGAGATGGGCCCGATGATACGCAGTCTGTTCTTACCTGAAGAAGGTGAACAGTGGGCTGCTATAGATTTCTCGCAGCAGGAACCACGGATCTTGGTCCACTATGCATATGTATTTGGAAAAACAAGAGGCGCACTACTCAATGGCGCAGAGGAGTTTGTTAATGCTTATCGACACGATAATAATATGGATTTTCATACGATGGTTGCAGAAATGGCGGAGATCTCGCGTAAGCAGGCGAAGACGATTAACCTTGGTATGATGTATGGCATGGGCGTCAACAAGCTATCAGATCAGCTAGACATTGACGTTGATGAAGCCAAGGGTCTGGTCAAACAGTACCATGACCGCGTTCCGTTTGTGAAAGGCTTGATGAACGGCGTACAAAACCATCTGAACAAAAAGGATAGTAGCGGTTCCGTCCGGTCGATACTGGGCCGCAAGTGCCGGTTTGATCTGTGGGAGCCCGACACGTTTGCCATGAACAAGGCCCTGCCGTACCAAGAAGCCGTCCGTGAATATGGTGAAACCACCAGATTGAAGCGGGCATACACTTACAAAGCCCTTAACCGGTTGATACAAGCGTCCGCGGCGGACATGACAAAGCAGGCAATGGTGAATATTTATGAATCCGGACGCACACCATTAATTCAAATACATGATGAAATAGCCATATCTGTGAAAAATCGTGAAGATGCAAAAGCGGTTGCAGAAATTATGGAAAATGCTGTACCCTTGGAGGTGCCCAACTTGTGTGATGTTGAGATAGGTCCCAGTTGGGGTGAGGCCACATGAAGGTCTTACGAAATCCTCCCTTGGACTAGGCCCCGCTTCGGCGGGGTCTTTTTTGCTTGTAAAATAATGTTTTGTCTTATATATTCCCTTACAGAAGGAGCTATATATGGACATTACTAAATGGAAATCGGTCCTCGTACCTATTGAGGTATACGAAGAGATCAAAAAATTAGCGAAATTAGAGGGCCGGACAATATCTGGTCAGTTACGCATCATGTGGAACGTCTATCGTAAAACAATCAGTTGACGATTTTTTTTCTTTATGGTATGCGATAAGTCTTACTTAATGAGGAGAGGTCTATGCTAAATAAATTGTTGCGAATGTTTTTTCCCATGTTTTTTTCTGAGCCAAAACGGGCCAGAGATGACAAGGGCCGTCTTGTCGCTGACAACAAAAAGACGCCCACGATCAACGAAGCATGGGTGGGTGGTAAGGCACCAGCCAAGAAACGCGGTCGTCCGGCAAAGATTGCTGCGCCTAAAAAGCGTGGTCGTCCGGCAAAAAAGAAATGATCTGCCCAAAGTGTGGGGGCCGGAGCAAAGTTTACAACAGTCGGCCCAAGGACAACACCATCAGACGTCACCGGCAGTGTCTAAAATGCAGTCATCGTTATGCAACGATAGAAATTTTAGAACAGAAAGAAGATGCTCTCGACAAGATCATGGACAAGCCAAAAGAAAAGCTGGTGAAACTAAGCGTTGTTCGTAAGCCAGCAAGGAAAAAACGGTTTGAAGAGCTAGATTTCGACAACATGACGGACGAAGAGATAGAAAAAGCGATGTTTGAGGAAGATTTGTCTTGACTATTCTTACACAATCGCATATATATGAGGTGTAAGGCCCCCAAGCTTTACAGTTCCCGTAGTAAGCCCCCAGAGTACGAAACATCCTCTGGGGGCTTTTTTTGTTCTTGACAATATGTAGTAGTGCGACTATATAGGATATATCTTATGTCATTAACCAAAAGGAGAACAAAATGGCAGCTACGAAAAAGACTAACGATGCTATCAGCATCCCAGTCATCAAGCAGGGCCAAATCAAAATCCGCTTGATTGGACAAACCCCGATGTACTTCAACAGTATGTCAGCGAAAGCTAAACGGGACTTACTCGTTGGCGCGGGCCGCAAGACAGCGGCTGAAAAGAAAGAAATTAAACATAATCCGGAACAGGAGTTTGCCGACTCCATGCACACTCAGCCCAAAGGTGACACGCTATTGTGTTTCCCAGCGGCTGGCGTAAAGGGTGCAATGGCTACGGCTGCACTTGAAACGGCTGGTGTAAATAAGACCAGCGTTAACCGGCTTATCTTCTTGCCACAGACAAATATTAACATCTGGGGCAAGCCGTACTTAAAAATCGACGTAGTACGGTCCGCGGACATGAACCGCACACCGGATATGCGTACTCGTGCCTATCTTCCTAACTGGTGCGCCGAAGTAGAAATCAGGTTTGCTACGCCTAATTTCAGCGCACGTTCCATATCCTCTCTCGTACAGAATGCCGGACAATTAATCGGCCTTGGCGATTTTCGTCAGGAAAAAGGCCGTGGGTCTTTCGGTACATTCTCTATAGCCGGTGAAGAACTTGGCGAATACCAAGAGTTGTGGGACGAGCTTATGCAAGAGGGCCGTGCGGTTCAGGAGCTAGCGCGTGACAATCCAGAGTGCGCGGATCAGGAAACAGCAGAACTAATGCAGTTCTTGCAAGAAGAGCGGTTGCGGAGGGCTGCTTAACCAATATAGGCGGGGGTTCTTCCCCCGCCGCGGGTTGCGGAAAGACGGTTATGGTGTCTTCGGGTGGGCCATGTTGAGTTATGGAGAGTCGAGGCGGTTAAGTTCCGGTTGGGTACGGCGTGTTGTGGTCGGGTGTGTTTCGGCAGGGCAAGGCGGTTGTGGTCGGGTGGCGTCCGGTGTGTTCTGGTAAGGTCCGTTCCGGTTGGGTAGGGTCGGTTCAGTTCTGGCAAGGCGGTTAAGGTGGGGTACGTTAGGTTCGGGTATGGTCGGTTCGGGTCAGGTATGGCGGTTTTGGTAAGGTGCGTTGAGGTCGGTTAAGTTCCGGTTGGGCACGGCGTGGTGCGGCTCGGCGGTCATGGTGCGTTTCGGTTGGGTCTCGTAAGGTTCGGTTGGGCAAGGTCGGGCAAGGCGGTCGTGGTGTGTTCCGTTGGGGTGGGTTGGCTTTTGGCGAGGCGGTCGTGGTGCGGCATGAAAGCTTTGGTCCGGCGCGACACGGTGTGTCATGGCGGTTAACTTTAAAAGGAGGAGTAAATGAGTAACTTTGCAAGAAAAACTAGGCAACGAATTATTCTGGGGTATCTCGCAGATACCGGAAGGAATATGTTTGTGCCGGAAGAGTTTGTCACATGGCTCTTGGATCACCCTGAACATGAAATGTACAAAGCTTTTCATGGCAGAGATGACGAACTGTTGTGGCAGGCCAAATTAGATTTAGCACGGCAACTAGCCAGCGGACTACGGATCGTGGTCAAACAAGAAGAAGTTCAGCAAAGTGACGTCGTGTCAATCAAAGTCGCTGAGTATCCGGCATACATATCGCCGGTGGCCCAGCGCAAAGAAGGCGGCGGCTACGAACCGTTTGACCCCGACGATGAAAGGTCGCAAGAAGAATTACGGAGGCAAGCTGGTGTGGCACTGGCCGCGTGGCTCAACCGCTTCCGTGGGTCCGCGGAACATATCGGGCTCGACATGACGCCAATAGAAAATATCGTCCGCATTCTGCGCGATGATAAAGATGAAGCAATTGGGGCTTGACAATATGTTGTCACTGTAGTATATAGGAGTTATCTTATGTACTACGGGAGATTGATATAATGTTTAGTGCAAACCAACGCATGAAAAAAATTATTGAGTGGGCTACTGGTGATCCCAATTATGTTGACGATATGCAAGTTCACTGTGAAGAAGACGTAAAAGTGGTTCTGTCTCAGGAAGACCTTTACAATATCGAAAACGAAATACGCACTGCGTATGAGTTGGGATATCAAGAAGCGACGCAAGGTATTTCTGGAGACAATCAATGATGGCTGTTAAATGTAAGCGAATATCCTATGAGGATATGTATGACCGGTTGCTCGACGTAACCGAAGAGTTTTCCCTTCAAGGGGCAAACCCTTTCCATGTGGCAAATGTTATGTCACGCTTTGTCGTCGAGTTGTCCTTTGATTGTGCGCCAAATGACGCAGAAGCAACGCATTTGCTATTGGACGCAATCACCGCTCGTATTGAAAGAGATCGTGAAGATGCTGAGTGTAACACGGTGTCATAACTGTAACGAACAGGCCGCCGCAAAAGACGGTGACCTGTTCCTTTGTTCCAAATGCTGGTTTCAAATATGGGCACCACGGGAGATGCTACATGGATCTGAAGAAAGAAATTTTAGAAATTTCACGGAAAATGGACTGGCCAACAGCCGTGAGCGAAATCAATCAGGTGGTAAGTCTATACGCTTCCCGTATAGCACATGAGGGTCAGTTTAGCAGGGAAGCTGTAAAGCGGTCGTGTGAAGTTCAAGCCGCTTGGGAAAGGATTAAACGTGGATAGTTTCGATGAAGCCGGTCAACGGGTCGAAGACCTGCTGGATGAAATGGCCAGCGAAGGTCACAACGCAGGAGCCGCTATGGGCGGCGCACTAACCGCGCTTGTCTTCCGGCTGATAATATCCTCGCCAGACTCCACGACGGCCATTGGCATGATCACGTCGTGCATGGCCAGCGGCGCACGGGCCGCGGTCGAGTATGAAAACGAAAAAGAAAAAACAGCGCATTGAAAAAGGGCGGCACAGGGCCGCCCTAATTTTTACTTTGGTTTTTTAACAGGCTTTGGTTTCTTGACCGGCTTGGGCGGCTGGATCAGCGGCCCAAGCATCTCGTCCAAGAAACCCATAGGATCTTTCTTTCCCATAGCTTTCTCCCGTAGTTGTAAAAGGTAGATTACTACCATGTATAAGAGTCTATCATAGAATCCCATACTTGTATAGAGGGGTGCGACACCATGTCGCAGGTGCTCTGTAACCAAGGCTGGAAGCCAAAAACGCCGTTGGCCGGTCAAGGGTAGTAAACCACCGGAAAACACCTAAAACCTGTGTATGGGCTTCTATGGGCGATTATGGGATGTTAACTTAAATTAGGTTAACGACACATAAAATTTTTAAAAAATTAATTCTTGACAAGTATGGGATAGTATGCTATAGTATAAGAACAATCAGAAATGGTTGTGCGGGCGAGGTGGTGAACACACCTGCGCGAACCCTCTAAGGTAACGCTGGGGGTCAATCCTACGGTCTTAGTAGACCATCTCGCCCAACGCTGTTTTACATTGTTAATTTCTACGGGAGGTATCTATGCTAGATACAACTGGTTTTTCTTCTGCTTGGGTTCTTGAGAGCCGTTTACTCAAAACAAAAGAATGGGGTAACTGCTACTCCTTTTGTTCCATTCTTATTGAAGAGTGTAACGGCAATCGACTCGACGTCGGGACGGATAACACCTTCGATTTAGGTTACGTCCGTGCTCAAGCCGCCTTAAACCACCACCGTAAAATGTTCGGATCAACCCAAGAATTTAGGGTCGTTCTTAAAGAAGGACGTTTCGACGAGGTGGGAAAAGAGTTTACCTTCAAAGGGTTAGCTCAAAGGGTGGAGTAATCACCGTTAATGTTTCAGAGAGCGCGGCCCACGGGTCGCGCTTTTTTAGTAACGGTAACTCTATATAGGCTCAAAAATAAAAAAATATTTTTTAGTAAAAGTAGGTGTTACCGGTGTTACCGCGTTACCTTTATATGTTACTGTTTGAAATATATAACAAAAAAAAGTAACACCTTTAGGTAACACCATTTTTTTATAGTGTTACCTCAAAAACGGCCTTATTGCGATCCTGTTTGGTTTTTATAAAAAATAATTTTTGCTCTATATAGTGTAATGCGTTACTAATGTCTGAACGTGACCTTTTTAACGGTGATATTATGTCAAGACGAGCAATGTCGAAAGTGACGGGTAAACCCCGTGAAACAAGAGGTAGACCACCGGCTGGTGTGGATCAGCCCCTGACGCGTAAGCAGGAGCTTTTTGTAAAAGAATTGGTGAGTAAGGACGGGCAGATTACGTTACGCGAGGCGGCTATCAATGCTGGGTATGCTGCAACGTCGGCGCATAGCAGGGCGTATGAACTAACCAACCCGCACATATCGCCTCATGTAGTGGCGGCTATACAGTCTTATCGGCGAGAGCTTGACGAAAAGTATGGCATCACGTTTCACCGGCACGTAAGAGATTTACAGAACATTCGGGATTTGGCCATAGAAAACGGTGCATATAGTGCCGCCGTGCAAGCTGAATACAGACGGGGACAAGCGCAGGGGGACATATACGTCAATAAATCAGAAATCCGTCATGGCTCTATTGACAGTATGAACAAAGAGGATGTTTTGAAAGCGTTAGAGGAAATCAAACAAAGCTATGCCCCAATCACAATCGACGTCACTCCCAAAGAAAAAGAAAATGCCAGCAATCGCGGTAAAGCGCGAAAGCGGCTTTTACAAGCAGATAAAGGAAGCAGCGCAAAGGTCGAAGCGCAAGTTACTGCTGACGCGGATTGAAAACTATGTGGGAGCCGGAATACCAGACTTGCTTATTTGTGACGAGTTTGGTGTGTTTCATTTTGTGGAACTTAAATTTTTAACAAGTAACGGCGTTACCTTGCAGCCGTCACAAGTGGCGTGGTTATCCCGACACCACCATAGCCCCTCGTGGATATTGATAAAGAAACAGAACAAGCCGACGGATGAGCCGGAAATGTTTTTGTATCCGGCAAGTGCGGCGGTTGATTTGAAAATGGACGGGCTGCAATCTGTTGAGCCGTTGCATCACCAAAAAGGCAAATTTAACTGGGATGTGCTTTTTGACTTGATTTGTCCCACATAATCCTATATGTAGGGGCATCGTTAATTAACACGGGAGTTTTGAGCGATGAATAAAAAAGAGGTGGCAGCATAATGTTCATATTTAGTCTTATTGGCCGGTTGTTGTATGGGCCGGATTGGGAGAAACATACACAAAAGCGGACGCGACACATAAGCCGACGCCGCCGTTAAAATTTTTAAAAATTAGCCCCGTTGTCTTGACGGGGCTTTTTTCAACCCTTACATAAGAGAAATCTTATAGAAACACGGGAGATTGATTCACATGAAAAACCAAATAGAAAATTTAAGTTTTGATAATCTGGCCCTTTATGACGCCGTAGAGAAAATATCTAAAACGTCTAATGAAGTTGAAATAAAAAATATCGTTTACGGCTTGGGAAATATTGAAAGAAAAAAGTTAAAAGAGATTGTGGGGCGTGTTTCTAAATTGCGCCATATCGCAACCTAAATACTAGGCCCCGTCAAAATATCTTGACGGGGTTTTGTTTTTTCTATATATGGGATAAATCGCATTTAACTACGGGAAATAGAAAAATGTCTTATGAAGTAGAAATTATTTTGTATTGTGAGGAAAAGCCAACCGTTCAAGATGTTTTAGACTATATCAACGAACTGGGGGAAGATTTACATTTTGAGGTAAAAGGTGGCGGCGATGATTAAAACTGTTAAAAATTCAACCGCCAATAAAACGGCGGGCTTGGCCGTTACATATCGCGCGGGCAAGGCTAACAATTTTGGAACGTGTCCCGCAGATTGTAAGTTAAACGATAGCGGGCGTGGGTGCGGTGCCGGTCAAATAGATTTTGA
>Ga0209348_1001266_pt1 | contig 12342 bp, 14 predicted proteins | sample ETNvirenome_2_30_FD_184065 | JGI IMG/M metagenome (GOLD analysis project Ga0209348, IMG submission 184065) | Marine viral communities from the Pacific Ocean - ETNP_2_30 (SPAdes) (version 2) | ecosystem: Environmental > Aquatic > Marine > Oceanic | place: Pacific Ocean | collected 2013-06-22 | reverse complement strand
GAAACTGAGAATTATGAGAACTGCCTCGTCCTTCCAGTCCGACTGTCGTGCCTCTAAAAGTTTTCCCTGGTAAGCCTCCTCACCTTGAGCCATCTTAGTAGCATGCATAAGCTGTGCTTCTGACATGGCCATCTTAGTCTTTTGCTTGTTAGCGTAAATTTTACTTCCTGCACTAACCGCTAATTTGATTGCACTTAACCACATTGTACTTGTCCTTCCTTCGTTGACACATATATTCTACCATTTTTCCAACAATTGCGAAAGCCCTCTTTCCTGACATCTTCCATTTCCAAGTTTGCTTCCAATTATCTTTTCTGACTTTTACAGGCAGTATTGAACCACCAAATTTTTCTACAAATCTCTCGATTATATCTTTGTCACACATTTCAACAGAACATTGAAATGATTTTCTACCACTACCTTTGCCCCAAACACCAAAACTTCCTTCGCCATCAAATATTCCTGCAAGAAAAAGGATCTGACCTTGTTCTGTTAGGTTATCGTAAGCCGATGAACTTTTTACCAGAGACTTGCACGTTTTTGATCCCTTTAATATCAGATTTCGCTCCTGGTTCTCTGTGTGGACATCCTCCTGACTTCAACCCTTGTGGATTGAAACCTTTTTCTGGAGCAGGCCCGTACCTCACACCACCGCTTAATCCTTTTTCTTTATTTCTTCGCAATTTTTTCCCTCGCTACTGCTAGTCTTTCGTCTGATTGTTGGTCTTGTGTTGCAAGTCTATCATAATCAAAAGCTAGACGCTCTGCTGCTCTTTGATTTTCTTGATCTTGCTTAAATGCTGTCTCTTCTGCTTTTCTTTGCATGTCCATGGCTTTCAAATCAACCTCTTGTTGCTTAATTCTTACAAGTGGGTCTTGTTTAGCAGCGTTTGTTTGCATTTCAGTTTGTACTAACTCTTGTGTTATCTGTGCTGCAACCTTTGCTACCTCAGCTTGGAATAAAATATCAAATTGCTCTGGATCTTGTTGTGCCATCTGTTGCATTTGTGGGTCTTGTGCCATCATACCTTTTACAGTTGCCTTAGCTTTGAATGATATGTGGTCAGATATGTGTGATTGCATCAATGCATATACTTGTGGATTGATCTGTACCATTCTTGAAGCCATAAATGCCATGTGTGCAGCTATATGGGCATCATGATCTTGAAATTCAAACGCTGTAAGCAGTTGCATTTGCAGTGCACGTGCGTTTTCTTTTGCAGGATCAAGTGGTTCTGGCTGTTTTGGTGCAGGTTTAAGCAATCCTTCAATTTGTTTTGTCCCTAATGCTTCATAAACACGTCTATATGCTTCGTGTATGTTGTGGATTTGCGGATTTGTCTGTGCAATTTGCAATTGTGTTTGTGCAAGTGTCACTCTTTGTGCCATAGACATAATATTTGGGTCTGCTACAGGCAAAATATCGACTCTTTCATCAAAATCTGACTGTTTTATCTGTCTTGGTCCACCATAAACATCATATGGGTACTCTGGTGGTAGTGATTCTGCACAAATTTTTGCTAAAATCTTAAATTCTAGTCTCATTGCGTAGTAACATCGCTTGTGAACACCACTCATTACACGTGAACCACGTTCCATAAGTGCAATTGTAGTTCCAACTGCTCTGTTTTGTGTATCGTTACCGATATTTGAATCAGTAATCGCAGCAAATTTTTGTCCTGCTTGTACTACAAAGCCTAATAATTGAAATAATGTTGTTGATGGTTCTGTAAATGGTAAATTAAAAAACTGATCTCGTATGTTTCCGCCTGGTGCATCAACATCTCTAAACTCTCCAGGTTGAATTGGTTGGTCATCATCTCTAACTCTGATACCTCTAGACTTAAATCCTGCTGGTAAATTTTTTAAAGTACCTGCATCAATCAATTGTCTTAGTGATTGTGTTGCAGCTCTACTTAATCCACCAATCATATGTGTTAAACCAAAACCATAGAAACCTAATCCTGGTAAAAATTTGTAGTGAACAAAGTATTCTATTCTAGCGTATGAAATATCGTTGGGTTTGTAGTTTCTGTAAATAGATAATATCTCACCAGAGCCTTCATCAATAGTTACGATGTATGGTATTTTTACTTTCTTTGCTTTGTCATCAAAATCTTCGTAGTCATCTAAGTTCAAGTCTACATGCATTTCTAAAATAGTATGCAACATATCAGACTCAGTTCTTTTGACTCCTTGTAATTCATTTACCTTTTGCTGTACTTGGTCAGTTGTTTCTCTAGGTGATGCAAGTTCAATGTCTCTGTAAAAACCACCAGCCATTTTTTTATTTACTTCATTCTCTGTCATCTTGATGACGTGTGTAATTCTCTCGCAATCTTTAAGATCTGACGCATAGTAAGGTACTACTAAATCTTCAGCAGGTATAAATTTAGAACATGGTCTGCCAATCATTGCATCGTAATATATTTTTTTGAATGTGCTACCGGACAGTGGTAAGTAAAATAACATCTGATCCATGTCAGTTGTGTATTCTTCCATCTCCTCCATCAACAAGAAGTTCATGTATTCTTTTACACGATCTGCTTGTGCTTCTATCTGTGGTGTTTGTAATCCAACAACTTGTGTTCTTACAGGACCATCTGATGGTATTAATTCTTTGTATGCTTGTGCTTGAAACTGAGTAACAGACTCAGCAAGTAATGGGTGAGTTACACCACTTGCACCTTTAAATGGTTTCGTGACTTCTTGATATTTTGTACCAAGTAATTCTAAACCTTTGATGTAAGCCTCTTCCCATTCTTTTCTAGAATTTTTATCTTTCTTGTATTCAGCAATAAGATCACTTGCCATAGATCCAAGAGTTCTCTCATCCATGTCCTCTGCAAGATTAGCGTTGAAGTCATCTTGTGGTCTTTCTTCAACCATCTCCTCTTCCCCCTCAACTGTTACATCTACAGGTAAACCATCGGGTTGTTCTTGCACTTCTTCAGTGACTCTAGCTTCTTCTTCAATAATTTCGTTATTTTTCTCTACGGCCATTTCTAATTGTACCTTATTGGTTTAAACATATCTACTACAAGTCCACCTCTTGCTTTGTAAGTTTTCTGTGTGCTTCTCATAAGCGGGTTCACTTTAATCGCAAATGCATCAAAATACAACCTCGGATCTCCGTCTGGAATCAACTTAGATCCACTAAAAGGATTTTGAGATACTTCATCATGATATTCACTAGTAATTTTTTTACCTTTTTGCACACTATCTGGATACTTAAATTCATCTTTTCTAACTTTTTTATATGGCATTTTAGGATCTGACAGTGTTATTTTTGTAGGTCCTGCTTGTGTATTGTAAAATCTCGCTTGTCGTTTCATCAAATCTGGCATTACAGCTTTACCTTTGCCACCAATACCTTTACCAGTTGCATATCCATAGAATCTTTCATTACCTGCTTTGTACCCTTGTCTGAAACTCAATTTGTTAAATGGAGCAACAGCTACATAATCAACACCCTCACGTGCTGCCTTCTGCATCAAATATTTCAAAGCATGGTCTCCGTATGCATCTGCTTCAACCATAGGAAAATAATCAAATTGTTTCTCTGAATATTGATCTCTTTTTTGAAATACGTTATTTAACTTTTGTTGTATTTCTCTTGCCTCTCTCGCTAATGCTTGAGCTTTGTTAGGTTGACCTTTTGCAATTGCATCTGTCATCTCATTCATAATTTTTGATCTGTTTTGTGAAAGTAAACCTATTTCTATATCTGCTTGAAACGGGTTTATTCTTTTTTCTCCACCTAGCTGTTGCATCTTTGTTAAACTTTTTGCAACCTTTTGGTTCACATCAGATTGTATTTCATTAATCATAAATACTTTTTTACCTTCAGGAGTTAATCTTGTGTCGTATCTGACATGGTAGATTTGATTTTTTAGTCCTGTATCAGAAAAGTGTCCAGGGTCTGTTAAAGGTTTTCTGTTAGATTTTATAGGCTCATCCAAATAAAAAATAGTTTCTCTGTAATCTTTACCACCTTGTAATGTGTAACTTGTTTCATTTCCATATTTAGTTTTATTATTTCTCATTGGAGCCACAGCATTATTTAATTCTGCTTCAAGTTTATTTAGTTTTGCTCTGTCCTGTGGACTGACCACACTCTGTCTTGCTTTAATAGATTTCAAATCATCTCTAATATTGTTGAACACACCTTTACCAAGTTCACCTCTTTTTGCAGCGGTAATATTATTTCTAACCGCATCTGTAAACGTAAGTAGATCTCCATCATTAGGATTTTTTTTAGCAATAGCACCTACAGCTTCATCTAAATTTTTTGTTGCTACTTCAAATGCTTCTTGTGCACCTTTCTGTACACCAAGCTCCATGGGTTTTAATCTATTAACAGGATTTAATTTGATCATTGCACCTATTTCGTTTGCATCTAACTTTAATCCAAACTTTTTAGCTGCGTACAATAATCCACCAGTTAGATCTCCTGCATCATTGAAGATAGCAAGATTGGTATCAAATAATTCTTCTTTGGATATATTTACTTCTTTACCTGCAAAGGGTCCTGAATCATATTTAAATCTTTTCTCTGCTCTTTCTATTTTAGTAGCAGGTTGTCCAAACACTTTGAAGTTTACTTTACGTGTAGATGTTAAATGATTAAGCCACTCGTCAGCTGTGTATTTTCCTCTACCTAATCTCATTGCCCAGTCGTATGTAGAAGATCCGAATGCAGGAGCGATGTCATCGCCCATTTGTAATGGTTTAGTTTTTTTAAGAACCACAGGAGGATTTCTCATCTCCTGTTTAACTAACTCTTGACCTTGTGCCTGTGATGGTTTTGGTTCGTAAGTTATTTGACGTTGTTGTTGTCCGGTAGCCGGTTGCGCTGATTCTTTTTTACCTTTAAGAAGCCGCTTCCCAAACTGAAATAAACTCCGTAGGGACATAGTCCCTCCTAGTACATTTTTGTAGGTTTGTTTCTACCTAGTTTAGTTTTAACGGTCACCGAACCACCGACATTGTAATCTTTTGGTGCAAAGAATTTTTTGACCGCTTTATCCCCACGTTCACCTGTTAAACCAATACTTTTATAATAAGCAGAATCTTTATTTGGTTTTTTATATTTACCAGCTGCAACATCTTTTATAAAATCTTCTTTTCTTCTCATTGTTGAACCTTGAGTAACTCTTTCTCTTTTCATTCCTCCAGCTGCTACACTTTCGTTTAATGCATCAACTTTAGATTTCATAAATTTACCAAGTGTGACTGATGAGTCTTCTTTTCTTTTTCCAGGTAAACTTGGAAGTCCTGCTCTTCTACCTGCAACTTTTCCAACGCCTCTTCCAGCTCCGCCTAATGCTCCTGATTTCTTTTTTCTTTGACCCATTCTTCTAGCTTGTTCAGCTGTTCGTGATGTTGCAGCGGGTCCTCCTTCAACATACTTTTGCATCATGCCACCACCCATTTTTTTTGGCTTTTTTTCTAACATAAATTTAAAACCAGCTTCACCACCTATTTCAGCTCCATCTTCTGGTTTTAATTTTTTCTTTTTCATTTTAGATTTTAAATATTGTTGTGCAGCAACTCCTGCAGCAACAGGTAATAATAGTTTTCTACCTAGTGAAGTTGCTTTCATTGCTTTAGTAATTCTTTCTCTACCTGCTCCAGTCTTTTTATCAATAACACCTTTTTTTTGTAGTTTCATTTTTGTATCAAATGAATCATCATCTTTTACACGAACCCTTTTACCCATTCGTGCTTTCATTACACCACCCATTCTTTTACCAAGCATTTCTTTTTTCTTTTTAGCTAGAAAAGCTGCAGCACCCATACCCATAGGCATTTTAGATCCTTTTTTGTCCATCATTTTTTTTGCACCAAGACCCAAAGCTATTGCACCAAGTGCAGCTTTCATTGGTTTGCCTGGTTTCATTTTTTCATCTTGTAAACCTTGACCTCTGCCTTTTGCTTTTTCTGCTTTTAAGATTTTAAAATCTTGAGCATCAATTCTGTTGTTATTATTTTTGTCTAACTTTTTTTGGTTGCCTTTAAGTGCCATAGGTTCTCCTAATAATATTTATAATCCTTTTCAATTTTAAAGTTCGGTTCGTCCCAATCATCTGAATATGTTTGTACAAATCCGCCTTGTCGATATCTTAACACAGCTTGGGTCATAGAATCAACATAGTCATCATATTGGCCATTTGGAAAGGCTGCACATTCCTCAATAACCTCCTGTGCCCAGTGTTCGTCAAGAGGTGCCCAAACCATACCAGACTCGAATACAGGCGCACAGCTATTTATACGTGTATGCTTGTCCCTGCCTCTTGCAGGCACGTAATCAACAACAGGTATACCAGCTCTACGTAATTCGTGTATGAGTGGCTGACCACTAGCCTTAGCCTCAATAATGACTGTTTCAGGCTCCCAGTAATGATATTGCTCTATCGCCAAGTTTTTAAGATCAGGAAAGTCATATCTTCCCTTTTGTGCATCTAATAATATTATACACTTCTCATAACCTTCAAATGGTTCAAAGATACCCCAAGTAGTAATAGCAGAATAATCAGCAGTTTCTTTTTTTGAAAATGCAGTATCATAAGATTGTATTACGTGTAGTAGTTTTGGAAGTTGTTCTTGATCCCAGTCTTTCCACCAATCTCTTTTGATAATCGCACCCTCTTCTGAAGTTGGGTCCTGCATGTATTGTGCGTTCCAGTTCTTAGTTGAGATAGAAGCTTTTACTGCTTCAAGATCCTCTTTGTTCCAATACTCTGGCCAAACAGGTTCATCATTTGGAAGTATGGCAGGAAACTCGATAACGTCCCACTTATCTGCTTTTGGCTCTGATTGTGATTTGATGAGCCTTCCTGTTAAATCATCGGTAGCCCATCTTGTCATTACAACACAGATTCTACCTCCTGGTTGCAAACGCTGTCTGGGTCCTGAATTGTACCACTCGTATGCACGATCCATTGCTGAGTCTGACATTGAGTCTTGTTCAGTATGTGGGTCATCGATAATAAGTAAGTCCGCCCCTCGTCCTGTGATAGAACCGCCAACACCCGCTGCAAAGTATTCCCCACCATGATTGGTCTCCCATCGGCCTTTTGCCTTACTATCTTCTCTAAGTGTAACATCTCCAAAAATTTGTTTATACTCCCGTGAGTTCATAAGGTTCCGAACTTTGCTACCGAACCTTGAAGCTAATTCTGCGTTGTGTGATACCTGCATAATTTTCATCTTAGGATTCCTTCCAATCATCCATGCAGGGAATAGATATGATGCAAATTCTGATTTTGTATGTCTAGGTGGCATATTGATAATGAGCCTCTTTTTATCACCAAAGGCTATATCTTGAAATGCATTTGCAATAATCTGATGGTGCCCCCAGTTGTTGGGATCATCTGTTTTTCTATATATAAAATCTTGCCAAACAGCAGTTGCAAAAATTAAAAAATCATCCTGGCATAACTTGATCCACTCTAACTGCTTTTTCAGGATTAAGTCTTTTAATTCGTCTTCTGATAGATGCTCTATGTTCATACCGTTTGGGACCCTAGTATATTTGTATATCCTACTTTGTAAACCTCTTTGTCGGTTTTGCACCCACGCCTGAACGCGAATTTACAGGTAGAAACCTGTAAATGTGTCCGATCTAAATTATGAGCCTTGCTATGTGATAGGTACACCAATGGCGCAATCGCGCCATTGGTTTGTCAGATGTTATTCAGTAGGTGTTAATGTTTGTACAAGTGTACTAAACTTTTTTAGTATGTTGTCCTTGAACTCATCAACAACAGGGTTGCCAACATTTTCAAGAATATGTTTTTCACACTCGCCCATTAACAACTGAAACATGATTTCATAATTGAGTTGTTTCTTAACTCCATTATCAATAACCATGTCTTGTAATTGAGTTGGCGATTTCTCGCCAACCCTCTCTGCTAATACTTGTGCAATATTGATTAAACTATTATTGGGCATTGTTATCCCCTATTGCTTTGTACTCACTATATTCAATGTCAGTAGTGAACTTATTATATAAATCATTGTGAGCAATTTTGAAATTTGCTGTTTCAAATTTCTTTCGCTTACGATTTATTTTTTGTAATCCAAAACTATTTCCATGTTCATCTTGAACAATGATTAAGTTTTGATTTGTTCTATCAAAGCAATCAACAATGTTTTGTTTCATTGTATCTAACTCTTTAGATAGTCTATTTGCTTTTAGCTTTAATTGAGCATAAGCAAGAACTACTTTTTTTTCTTCTTGCTTTAGCTTTTTTATTGCATTTGGCATTTTTACCTCTTTGTTAAGTTATACAAACTTATGTTTGCTCTCACTTCTTATATCTTATCTAATCCCATTACAAGAATTAATTTAACTTTTTTTTATCTTTTTTATTAATGATATTATTAATGGTATTAACATTTGGCTCAATCTCTAGTTGCATTGTTTTTTCCAACCCCTGCACCAGCGTCTGCATTCGCTTGGTGAACTCATCTTGGGCTTGTTGTCCTGCTTTACGAGGCGAGGCGTTATTCTTTCTTTTCATCTTCTAACTCCGTTATGTACATGTCCACAGTTTGTGCGACATCATCAGGTATTTCTGTTCTTGTTTCTGTGTACCACGTGCCGTCAAGTCTTTCCCATGTCATAACAATCGCCCAACCACTAACACGAGGCGAGGCGACATTTGTCGCCTCTACCTTTCTATCTTTTGGCATTACCAACTACACCAATATTCTACAACCTTGCCCTCGCTTATGGCTTGTTGACAGAATTTTAAAAACTTGATGTCCTGCTCTTTGTACTCTTTAACCGAATCCTCTTGGAATTGTTGCCCCCAAAAAAATCCATCTTCTGCGTGATAGTCAGCGAAACCTTTTTGTATTTGTTCCCCTAACTCGTCAACGACCTCTTTGGTTAAATAACATGGTGCTTCTTGATCGCCATTGAAACCCAAATGTGCAAGATGTCCTTCAACTTTCACAGCAGGGTTTTGATCTGCCCATTTCTTTGCCATGAACTCTTGAAGTCTTGCGTGTTTTCTCCAAACGAAAACCTTTTCGTTTTCTTCCTTATCATCATTAAAGTATTTATCCCAATCTACTTTATGATTTCTTAAGTGTGCGTGTTGGTCTAATCCCATTTTTCCTCCTTGTTTGTTAAATGGTTTGCCTCCTCTTATCAAATCCCACCAATCAATGCAACAACTATTTTTTAGAATAATTCTAAACTAGCTTCTACCACCACCTCATCTGCCACCACCACCAGAACTTCCTGCGCCTGATGGGGAACTCTGTGCTCACGCTGCACGGATCCAGCTGTCAGTCAAACGAGCGAGGTTAGAAAGCAGCAGCGATACCGAGAACGAAGAGTCCAGTGATGAGGATCATAGCATCTGGGAAAAGTATGAACAGTACTATGTACAACGCAACTAGTTCCACCAGCTTCTCCTGGCGGGTGATGCACCAGCTGTTACCTGCTGCTGGTGCCAGGCCTGCTGCAAACGAGACGAGGCCATCTTACTTGTCCTCCCCAACGACACTGTCCTTCCATGAGTATCCATTAGCAATGCAGCGTGCCCCGGGACCACCAGTAAGTGCGTATACTTTACCTGGTTCAGGTTTGTCCTTCTTCACGGCATCTGCAGCGGACCATCCATCCGGTGGCGCATTCTCCTTGTTAACTTTCTTGATTAATTTTTCGAGCTTCATCGAGATCCTCCTTTGTTAGTTAACGCCCACGTTACAGCCCAACTTGACTATTTCGGTAATTACTCCGACACAATGTCAGCGAAGTAAACGTGGGTCGCAGACCTTACATAAGACCTGATGGGATATATGTCAAGAGCTTTCTTTCAGAACTTTTCACCAGCAGTTCCTTCTGGATTCCAGTCCTGAAGTTACGCTGCACGGGCCAGTGCTGTTTGTCAAACGAGAACGAGACCTTTCCCTTGACAACGAGACGAGATCCAGCTGCGGGTGTTTGCCATCACCTGCCCCCCGCTAACTAACAAAGAGGGAAAGAAACGAGGGGCGGGAAATGGCACGAGCTTCCGTGTGCTGCCTGGATCCTGAGCTCACCAGCTGCAGGTCCAGCCCAGTCGGTGTTCGCTGAACGAGAACGAGCGAGGTTTGTCAACGAGAACGAGATCACGCTGCAGCCTCCTGCTGCGCCAGCTCCTGAAGGATGGTCTCCTGGACCGTGGGCCATTGTAATGGGAACGAGAACGAGGCAAACGAGACCAGTGAACGAGGATCAGTGAAACTGGACACCGGTCTGTACAGTTTAAGAGACCTCTTCGAGAGGGTCTCATCCAAGATAATTACCTTACCACCTGCCTTAATATATTTGTTAATCCATACGATTTGCCACTTATTTAATTTAGGATAATTAGCTTCATCGGATTTGAGTTCAATCCAAAATACTTCGCTATCTGTTACAGCATGTATGTCAGGAATACCATTAATTGTGCTAGATTCTATGCGTGTTAAAAAGCATTTGTCTAATCCTTTTTTGACTTTTTGCCATAGTCTAGATTCTTGTGCTTTTACAGTCATTAATTAACTTAATTTCTTTATTTCCTTAACTACTGAATTAGGTATGATTGTTGTATTCCCAATACTTTCAATGTCAACACCATTATCTGCAAATGAGTAATCTCCAAACAATCTGGTAACACCTTTTGATTGACTTAATAGATGACCTTTGGTGATGCAGGTAGCTAACTTTGCTTTTTTTAATTCATCAAATGAAGACCATGAGCTGTTCGACACAATATCGTACCACTCAACAGAAACCATTGGATACTTATCTATTTCTGCTTTTACTTTTTTTGGTATTGCTATTTTTTTTCTCATTTATCCTCACTGATACATTTCCAACAGATGTAAACATTGTGGAGTTGTGTACTTGGTTGAAAACTTTGATCCATGTAGACCAACTAGCCTTTTTTAATAAGTGCTGTGTCTTCAGATTCAATCTCGATGGTTTTTGCGTTGTGGCCATCGATTTTTTCTGAAAGCTCTTTGAGTTTGTTCTCAAGCTCTTCACGTGACATACCCTCCAGACCTGTTACTCTAACTTCTTTTCTATCAATGAATGCACCTGCTAATTGTCCAGATCTATATTCTGCATTAATAGCTGCAGCAAACTGATCTTTCTTTTCTGCTTTATCAGCAAGTCTTTCAAATCTTTTGTAACGTCTGAGATTATCACTCTCATATTTTTTAACTTCTTGTTCAAACCTCTTATCATAATACTTTGCAACATGAGGATTTATTCTTCTGTTCATCAATTGAGATGCAGTTGATCTAGCACTGTTTATGTCTTTACAATCATATCCTGCACGTTTTAATGCTTCTGCCTGAGTTATTTGACCATGGTCTTGCACCATAATCTCAACAAACATTTTTTGTTTTGGTGTGAGATCTTTTTCAGTTCTCAATTCTTTTTTTGTAAGCCCACCCATTATTTCAATAAATTTAAATCTTTTATTGTCATCAATCTTCTTCTTCGTATTAAGAAGTTTGATTTATCACTCTCAAAATCTTTATTTACTTTTTTGTATTTTGTTTTTAATTGATCACGAATTCCAGATTTAACATCGGACTTTGCAATCGATCTTGTAGTTTTTCCTTTTTTAACAACATCTGAAGTTTTTCTTCCTGTTTTTCTATATGCTTTGTACGCAGATTTAATACCTTTAGTTAATAATCCACCCAATAATAATTTTTTCTTATCAATAACTTTACCAAGTGCTTTAGCTTGACCTGCGTGAGCTGCAGATGCTTTTTCTAATTTACTTTTAACCATTTTTACAGTTTTCATACCACCTGTGTTATAGCCAAATTTTCTTAATCTAACTTTTTTATAATTTCTATCAGCAGATGCTGCCATTTCTTTTTTCATTTGTTTTCTCTGTGCAGAAGTTAATGGTTGGATCTGCATAGTTTTACCTTTTTTGTCTGATGCATATGCTTTACCATACATTATAGGAGTTCTATTTTTAGCCTTAGCTCTTTTAGCTCTCTCTATACCAACTCTTATTCTTCTTTTTAAACCTGGTTGAGCTTTAAACTCTGCAGCTCCAGTAAATTTAGTTCCTCTAATCTTTCTTTTGAAATCTGCCTTTTTTAAAGACATAGGAATTACAGGAGGAGCAGTGCTTGGACTTCTTTTTTGTCTAGCAACCTCAGCTTTATGTTTTTTATGAAGTCTTCTAAATCCTTCTTTTACTGTTTTGAATATTATTCCTCTCATATTTCTACTATATAGATTATTTCATCACAAAGTAATACCCCTTAAAACTTCTGATTGCGTTCCCGCAAGACTGGTGTATCCCAGATACACCATAGATACAC
>Ga0209348_1001265_pt1 | contig 12343 bp, 9 predicted proteins | sample ETNvirenome_2_30_FD_184065 | JGI IMG/M metagenome (GOLD analysis project Ga0209348, IMG submission 184065) | Marine viral communities from the Pacific Ocean - ETNP_2_30 (SPAdes) (version 2) | ecosystem: Environmental > Aquatic > Marine > Oceanic | place: Pacific Ocean | collected 2013-06-22 | reverse complement strand
CTAGGCGGCGCTCAACAGCCTGACACGAGCCCTCCACCCCAACAGGGTGGCGGGGGTTTCTCGTTTGTAGTCCCTACAGAATTTGTAGATCTTCCATCACAAGGTCGATTCTATCCAGAAAATCATCCTCTTCACGGAAAAGACTGCATAGAAATAAAGCAGATGACTGCTAAAGAAGAAGATATTCTCACATCAAGAACTCTCTTAAAGAAGGGTGTTGCACTTGATAAGCTTATAGAGAGTTTAATTGTTGATAAGACAATAAATGCATCCTCTCTGCTTGTTGGTGATCGAAATGCTATTATTATTGCAACAAGAGTCTCTGGCTATGGGAATATGTATGATACCAGCGTAGTCTGCCCGGCATGCCAGACAAAACAAAAATATAGTTTTGATTTGAACTGTGCAAATATTGTTTACGGAAATGCTAGAGAAGATCTTCAGGTTACTGATAATGGTGACGGTACTATAACCTGTGTTCTTCCTAAAACACAAGTCACTGTGGTGGCAAGACTGCTTACCGGCAGAGAAGAGAAAGCACTCATTAATATAGCAAATACAGATTCTCTTGTGTCAACACAATTGCAATCAATTATTATAAGTGTTAATGGTGACGGCTCACAGCAAGCCATTGATTATTTATCAAATAATCTTCCGTCTTTTGATTCTCGCCATCTTAGAATGGTTATGAAAATGGCTACCCCCAACATTGATTTAACTCAGCAATTCTCTTGTACCAACTGCGGACATACACAAGAAATGGAGGTGCCGCTTACGGCGGACTTTTTTTGGCCTGACCGATGAGTATAGTGAAGCAGTTTACGAACAAATTTTCTTCCTCAAGTATAATGGCGGTTGGAGTTTTTCAGAGGCTTATAGCCTGCCTATAGGTCTTAGAAACTGGTTTATAAAGCGAACGATCAAACAACTTGAAATGGAATCTGAGGCTATCAAAAAAGCCTCAAAAGGACAAAGTAATTCCTCATATCATGAGTTAACTGCCCAAAATCAACCAAAAATTCCTAAAGAATATGCTAGATAATGAGGACTCCTTCGGGAGTCCTTCTTTTTATGCGTATGGCTATTTATAAGGAGAGGTAATTTAATGGCTCTAACTCCCGAGGAAATTGCTGCATTAACAACTGAGCTTGAGGCATTAGCCAGCGCTGGGGCTTCTTTGGGTGAGTTGAGAAGATTACTCACTGATTTAAGCAATACTGATCTAAGTTCTATAACTAGTAGTGTAGCTGATGTAACAAATGCAATTAACGCCCAAGCTGCTTCAAATAATGCCTCAATAGCATCATTAGAAGCCAGAGTAAGGGCTCTACAAAATGAAGCTGCTGCTTATGAGGGAACTACTCAAGAAATAGATAAGCAAATAAAAGCTCAAAAAGTAGCACTGGAGTTGGCAAGAGAACAACAGAGGGTGCGAGGGGGCAGTTTTGCTGATATTCAAGCCCAAGAAAACGCCCTAGAGAGCTTAACAGACAAAAAACAACAACTGGCTGAAAAAGGGCAAGAATTAAAATCTATTCAGCAGCAATTGATAACTTCAGGAAAACAATTTGCCGAATCTTTGTTTGCTGGCGATGAAGCTGGCTCTAAGATGTTAGGCTCCATAAAGTCTCTCACCAAAGGTATGGGCGACTTAGCAGTTAAAAAAGTGGCTGGCGCTAAATCATTAGGCAGATTTGCCGGTGCCGCCGCTGGCGGATTGAGCTTAGTATTGGAGTTTGCAGCAGCAGTGGCTAAATTGGTTGTTGAATTGTTTGATGCTTCTAATGAATTTCAAAAAATAACAGGAACGTCGGCAGAATTTGGCGACAGTGTTATGAAAAACTTTGATGAGACTCGTAAGTTTGGTGGTACCCTAAAAGATGTCTCAGCAGCGGGACAAGCACTTACTGCCACATTTACAGATTTTACGATGACAAGCGAGGGCACCAGAGATTCTGTTATTAAAACTGGAGTTGCTTTATCTAAACTTGGTGTTTCAACCCAAGACTTTGCCAAGGGCATACAGTTATCTACAAAGGCGCTTGGACAAACTGCTCTACAGGCTGAAGAAACACAAAGAGAACTTACTGCACTCGCAATGGATATCGGTGTTGCACCCTCTAAAATGGCTTCTGACTTTGCTGCTGCTGGACCACAACTAGCTAAATTTGGAAAAGATGGCGTTAGGGCATTCAAAGATTTACAAGTAGCATCAAAGATCACTGGTATTGAAGTTGGTAGATTATTATCTATTACTGAAAAATTTGATACTTTTGATGGTGCAGCAGAGCAAGCAGGCAAATTAAACGCTGCCCTTGGTGGAAACTTTGTTAATGCAATGGAATTAATGACAGCTACTGACCCTGTGGAACGATTCAATATGATTCGTGATTCTGTTCTTGATGCTGGTTTATCATTTGACGAAATGTCCTACTATCAACGTAAGTTTTTTGCTGATTCAATGGGACTACAAGATGTAGGCGAACTCGCCCTTGTTATGTCAGGAAAAATGGACACCTTAAATGGCGATATTGGCAAAACCTCTAAACAATTTGAAGATATGGCAGAGCGCGCCCACGTAGTTCAGGGTTTCCAAGAACAATTAAATGCACTTTTTGCCGACATGGTGCCTGTATTGATGCCTGCTGTTGAGATGTTGAGGGGCTTTATGTCCATACTCTCTGAAAATAGAGAGGTTGTACAGGCAATTGGGGTTGGTCTTGGTGTTATCGCTGCTGGAATGGGATTAACTGCTATTGCTACTCTTGCAACAACAGCGCCATTTTTAATGTTAGCAGGTGTTTTAGCTGGATTTGGGTATTTTCTGTTCAAAAAGCCATTTGCATCATCATTTTTGGATGGACTATTCAAAGTTGCAAATGGATTTGGTTCTATAGGAGAAGCAGCCATTGCAGCAATTAGTCCAATAACTGCATTAACAGAAGCCGCTGGTTCTTTAGCTGATTTCTTCTTTGGCGATGACGGTATAAAGGTTGGTGCTGAGATGACTACCAGATCAATTCAGCAAATGGATATGGCAACAGCAAACGCTGCATCAACTTCAAGAGCAACAGCCCCAGTAATTGCAAATAATAATGTAATGTCTAGTGCCGTTAATAACGCCGTGAATAATACAACCAATAATATACAAAGAGAACAGCAAGATCGAAATATTGTAATTGAGCTTGATGGTAAGAAAGTTGGTGAAGGCGTGATGGGCAAATTCGCTAGAAATGCAGCTATGGTATAAAGGAAAATAAAAATGCCAACAAAATTATTTGATGTAAGAAAATATCAACCAGAGCTTCCAACATTGGTTGATGGCTCAGATGCTTTTGCAAACAAAAAAGAGCTAGTTATTTCTTTCTTACACGTACCATCAGGACGAAGTGTATTTTTTAAAGCATTCATAACTGCTTTTACAGAAACTTACAATTCAAATTTTACTCCAAATGAAGTTTTTGGTAGAACTGATCCAATTTATCAATATAAAAATACAACAAGAAAAATTTCTTTGACATTTGAAGTTCCTGCCGCCAGTGAAGGAGAAGCATATGAAAATCTTGGAAAAGTTTCCTTGCTTGAGCAAATGCTCTATCCAAGCTACACGCTTCTAGGTGATGAAGAATCATTTGTGGCTGAATCAGCCACCACTCTAAGTCAGTCTCCACTCATTAGATTAAAAGTTATGAATCTTCTTCAAACTCCACAGCGCGCCCCCGACCCTCCGCCTGAATCTAATGGAGATCTTACTATTCAGTCTCCCAGCTCACAAGCGATGTTTGTTCAATATGAAAGCACATCAGATGCAGAGCGAGGACTATTGGGTATAATAGACAATCTTTCTGTAAACCATAATATAGGTGGCGAAGATAGTGTGTTTCATAAAACAAAACTTGAGCCGCAAGAAGATGGCACAGTTAAAACTGTTGGGGTACCAAATACAATTTTGCCAAAAAATATTGAATTAAGTTTAGCTTTCTCGCCTCAACATGAATTTACGGTTGGCTGGCAAGAAGATGGATTTTCAAATTTTAATCTATTTCCATATGGTGCATTAACGGAAGATACAAGATATGGAGCAGATTCAAACAGCGATCCATTAACAACTTATAAAGAACAAGTTGAGAGAGAAAAAGCTGAAGAGCAAAAACGCAGAGAAAGAGAGCAAACTAAACAAAATGCCGAAGCTAGGTATGTAAAAGCTAATGGTAAACTAAGAATGAATCGTAGGAGTAAAGACCAGAGACGTGGAAAATATTCGGAAGAGAGAGATTATTTAATGGAATTAGGTCGCGAGGGCGGCTTAACTACAAACAATGAAGGCGATATTTTTGTTAAGGACTTAATGCGATGAGTGATATAAAGAATTTTACATCTAAAACAATTGTCAACGACATTGATTTTTATAGAGATTTGCGTGAGCGCAGGGGAGCAAAGCAAATTGAACACTTTACAACACCTCGGCTAAGACAACCAACCCTTGCAGATAGAGTGCGACTAAAAACTTCTACTCATATTTGGAAATATGGAGATAGATTTTATAAATTGGCACATCAATTTTATGGCGATACGCGCTATTGGTGGGTGATTGCTTGGTATAATGGAATCCCAACAGAGGCAGAAGCAAATACTGGCGATGTACTTGAAATACCATTAGATATCAGTGAAGCCTTATTGGTTTTAGGAATTTAAAATGACCTTATGTAAGACACAGTCTGATGTGTTAAATTTGACATTATCTGCTTTTATCGGTTTGTCTAAACAATTGTTGTCAGATTATGATACTTTTTACGAAGAAACAATATCTGATGCAGATAAACGAGCATCATTAGAGCAATTAATAAAAACCCCCGCAAACACGGCTTTCAGAACATTACCGCCGACGCCGATTGTTGCAAGTGAATGGCGAGATCAGCACCCCGAGGCATTCACTATTTTAAGAACAATAGATAAGTTTGCAGATTCACAAGTTGAAGGCACACAACAATACCTTAAAATAGTGACGGCTGCGAGGGACGCCGGGCAACAATCATCAAAACAATTTGCTGACTTAACCGTTTCCGAGGCGATTGATTTAGGAATAAAACCATATTCTGAAGCTAATTTTTCAGGCGCACTTTCAGTTTCTCAACTTTTGATTAAATTATGTGACGCCGAATACGAACTAACAGCAGAAAATTTATTCAAACTAGAAATTCAGGCAGCAACGGACGCAGAATTTGAAACTATAAAAGACACTTTTGCCCCCAAACATTTACCTGAAGAATTACGGGAACAAATAATAGAATCGGATCCGAATGCGAAGGCTTATCTGGATGCAGTAGCAAAATCTAAGCAACGAAAGTTTGAATCAATAGTTAATGATATTTTTGCCGAAAAAGCAATTTTTCAAGAGCAATGTTTTCTATTAAGCCAAGTGCCTAGTCTCTTGAGACTCAAAGCAAAATTACCAAAAAATTTACCTTACCAAAATGGTGGGAAAAATACACCAATTCAAGTGTTTGATGAGCCTTTTGGGTTTATGAACAGAATGACGCAAGCAAAGCACTCAAAAAATTTATTTAATTTAACAACATCTCAAATATCATCCCTTGTTCCAACAATAAGATTGTATAAAGTTATAACAAGCCAAAAGAGTGGCGAAGATTTAGGTTTTGTTGAAATAAAATTTGACACCAACCCGGCAGTAAAAAGTTACATAGATGCAGGAAAAACGACATCAGCAATTGATTTATTCAGCTCTAAAAAGAAAAGGGGCGTTGGTGTTGGATTGAGAGACTTTTCATTTACTTTTCATGGCTCAGATCCATTCGCAGCAAAAAAAGCGATTCAAGGAAAGATTAGTATTTTTGCTACAAGTTTTGGTGATTTAATATCTCTTAGAAAGGGAAACCCAGTCGCTATTAATGAAGGTGCATTAGATCAAATTCCAGCAGCAGAGTATAAATTTGCTGATTTAGCTTTAAGAACAGGTAAAACGCCCGAAGATTTAAGAAGAAATCTTTCAGCAATTCAAAAAGAAAACTTAGATAAATTAAATTTTAGATTAAAAGTTGTGCTTGGCTGGGCTATACCAGATAAATACTTATCTTCATTTAGTTCTGATGATCAAGATGCTGTAAATGACTCTTTTATAAATCTAAATTTAACTCCCACTACACACGAATTCAATTTTGATGAAATGGGCGGTGTAGTTTTTAATATCAATTATCTTGCCTATATTGAAGATTATTTCAACAATTCGATGTTTAATATTTTTGCTGCAAAAAATATAGAGGCAAATAGAATAGGAAGAAAACTATTATATGATTATCTCACAAATAATAAATGCGACTCGGGAGATATTGAAAAAATAAAAAAAATTGATTCTGAACAAATAAAAAGAGAAAGAACTCAAAGCTTGAGAAGATTATTATCCGATTTAAGTTTGCAAAAAAAGATTTATTATTATAATCTAAGTTATGAAGATATTAGTAAATTTATGTCAAACGGAATACTGCCAGATGGAGCTAAACCAGCAGTTGGAGATCGTAGCACTATCGACACACAGAAAATAGCAAAAGAATTTGATAGACTTAGAGGATTCTCAGATAGAGCAGAATTTAATAAAGTAAAAAATGAATTAAGAGTTTCTTTATTTTCTACCTCAAGAGACAAAAATCAAATTTCATTTTTCTTTATATCTGATTTACTTGACGTAATTATGAATAATATAGAAACTGCTTTAGAAGATTTAATAAATCAAAATAGAAAAAACGGAAATTTAATTTTTAATTATGCTAGACAAATTTCTGAATTAGACTCACAGACAAAATCAAGCATAAAAGAATATTTAGTTTCAAAAGATTCTAATTCTGCCGTTGTTAAAGAAATTGAAAAACTTAGAAAAGCTCACAAACAATTTAAAAAATTAAGAGTTGTACTGGGTCCAATTGAAATCAAAGACCCACTTAGAGATAACAAAACACACCCGTGTACCATTGGTGATATTCCAATTTCATTAAACTATTTTGTAGACTTTTTAACAGAAAAAATCTTATCAAAAGATTTGTCAGTTTATCCAATTTCTAATTTTATAAAAGATTTAACAAATGATATAATTAGAAATTTTTTGAATTCTGATAGTTGTTTCAGCTTTAACACAAAACAAAGAATAAAATTTAATAGTTCCGTTGTTAGTTGTTATAATCGTGGCGAAAACGAAAATTTTGGTGATGATATCACATATTTTATCAAAAGTAATCCCACAACAATTGGCAAAGGCGGCACACTACAGATGTTATATTTTAGACAGAATGCAATAGAAAAAACAATATTTCCTATTTTGCAAGTCTCAGGACCTTCACGCAGTCCGGTTAGTCTTTTGCAACCAAACAGAGAAATAAATTATCAAATTTTTTATGCAGGCAGATCTTACCCGATCGAAATGATGACCGGCAATGAAGAACAAGATTCATTAAATGGTATTTTTCACTATGTTTTGGGCAAAGATAGAGGGCTTGTTAAAAATATTTCACTTGATAGAACTGATATGCAAGGGCTAAAAGAGCTTAGATTTGAACAAGAAGGGTTTGATGGTTTAACTCAATTAAGAGAAGTTTATAATGCAAATATTGACTCGATGTTAAATTTACACACATTCCCCGGAACTTATATTTACATTGACCCACGAGGATTCTCCCCAGAAACGGATATAAACTATACTCAATTTGGAATTGGTGGATATTATATGATTACTAGATCCGAACATCAAATAGGTCCGGGCAAAGCGGATACAAAAATTACAGCTAAATGGGTTGCTGACACAAATGGCACGATTTCTAGTCAGGAAGAATCACAAGTGGTTTCGGAAGAAGAAGAAGCTCCTAGAAAATGTATTGCCAAGAAGAGACAAAAATCATTCTTTGATAGATGGAGTGAAACCGCAGTTGAATTGGTAGATACAGCGATAGATTTTTATACAAAAAGCGAGCAAAAATAAATAATGTCAAAATTTTATAAAAGCAGTAATATTGAAACATCGTCTGAGCTTTTTAATAAAAGAATTGTTTATTCAGCTAGGCTACTACGGTCTAGAGCAGGAAGTTTAGTAGATTTCTCTTTTGCCGAAAAAGCTTTTTATGGTAAAACAAATAGAAATTTTGTTCCCATTGTTGCAAGCCAACAGCTTTTACCTTTTAAAAATTTTCGCAGTGTTGGCAATCCACAACAAACTGAACAGGCAATTTCATTTGTTGTAGATGCCTTTGAGGCGATGGCACAGCAATTTAAAAAAGCACAACAATTAGGAAAAATAGCTTCTAATGATCCAAACTTAACAAATTTAAAAGTTTACAAAAGTTATGTTAATAATAATATAACTTATCAAGCTTATAAACAACAATTTATATCTGCTGTAAAACAAAATTTAGATATTAGTAATATTAATAATTTTGATAGTTTTGTCAAAGAACTTCTTTCAACGATCAGTAACATAACAAAAAGATATCCAATGTCAATGCCTGCATATGTAAAAAGCGGCTTCAATAGTCTTACATATAGCGGTCTTGGTGTTGAAATAGCTGAAGCAGACTACAACAACGACGAACAAAAAATTTCTAATTTTGTTAATAGTAAAAATTGGAATTTTTATGTAAACACTTGTAATTCTTATGGTTTTATGATCGATGTCAATACGCCGTGGAGATTGATCGCAGATCTTGACTCTGTAGCGATGTTAGGTTATTCTAGTAGATATGGAATAAACAGTCTACAAAGCACAATAGATTTAGGTTTTATAACCACACACAATTCTTATTTTAATTCACTGACATCTGAATTATTACAACTTTATAATGAAGTAGTACCCAGAAGTATCATATTGAATGATGAGTGTGGCGCAAAAGTTATCCAAACAGAACAATATACTTTACAAACTTTACAACAAAAATATAATAATGAATATTTTTTAAACTTTTATTTCAATCTTAGATTCTTAGAGGAAGAAAATACTTTTAATTTATCAGAAAGAGATAAAATTATTAAAGACTGTTTACAAATAGCGAGAGCGGTTAATAACAAAACTGCTTTACAAAATTTTGAATTATACATCAATCAACCGTTTGACTACAGAGGATCGTTAAGTTATATTAATAAGGCACAACGAGTCCAGAGGGCAGATGATATTTCAAACACTTGATGACAAATCAGAATGTGTTGGTGTTTACGTTGATGGTAGCCTGCATTTTGATTTCATCCCTAATGATTTAACTAAGACGTGGAAATATACAGGTTCTGTTCAAGATGATGCAGTCCAGTATGCTTGGCTATATACAGGGGGAAAAAATCTTGAGCAAGCTTGCCCTGATAGTTTGAAGAATGAACTTGCAGAAGTTCAAAAAACTTTTAGAGCATATTTGAAGTCATTTGAGATTGCAAAAATTAATCTAAAAGATAATTGCTTTTTTGACCTTGTTCCTTCAGACTTTCTTATGGAATTTTGTGAAGTTCGTAATAAGATTACAGAACATGTTTTTGAAAATTATTCAAAGCCAGAAAACTATAATTATCTTGACCAAGCTTATAAATTATTGCACAAAATTAGATATCAGAAATTAAATATCAATCTGGATGGCTGTCGAAATCTGATGACCTCTACAGCCGACCGAGATGAAATCAAATCAATTGTAAAAAATAAGTCACACTATATTGACTATAATCTTTTTGGCACTGTTACAGGGCGACTGACAACTCAGAAAGGTTCAAATCCAATACTCACAATGAAATCAAAACACCGTTCATTAATAAAGCCAACAAATGACTGGTTTGTATCACTTGATTATAATGGCGCTGAAATCCGAACATTTCTAGCACTGTCGGGACACGACCAACCAGCGGAGGATATTCATCTTTGGAATATGACCCATCTTTATGGTGGTTCTCCAATAGATCGTGAGGAAGCAAAAGTTAGATTCTTTTCTTCCTTCTATAATCCTCAAGACAACAGCCTTGATGAGTCCATTTATAGTCGCAAACACGTCTTGAATAAACATTATGATGGTGAGCGTGTCTCAACATCATTTGGTAGATCAATTAAAGTTGATCAACGAAGGGCTTTCAACTATGTGATCCAGAGCACCACATCTGATCTAACAATTGATCGTGCCGTTGCGCTTGATAAGGTGCTTAAGAACAGTAATTCTAAAGTTGCTTTTATTGTACACGATGAAATAGTTCTTGACATTACGGAGGGAGACAGATATAAGATTCCTGAGCTTAAGGAGGTGTTCCAAAATAACAAACTCGGCTCGTTCAGGGCAAATGTTAAGGCAGGCAAGAATTATGGAGAGTTGAAGGAGTTGAAGCTATGATATCGCTGATAGGCATAGGCGATGCAGGATGCAATGTGGTTTCTCACTTTGAGGGGCACAAAGAATATAATTGTTTTTTGTTTTCTGCTGAAAAAGACAATACAAAGTATACACGAAATCTACCAAAAGTGACAAAAGAGGAAGATTGTGAAAGAGAGGCACCTAAACTATCCTCTTACAAGACGAAAGAAGCAATACAAGACAGAGTGCAGGTGTTCCTTTGTGGCTCATCGTTCTCTGCGAATTATACATTAGCAATATTAGAGCAGATAAAGGATAGGAAGATAGACATTTTCTACATCAAACCAGATGTAGATTTGCTGATTGGAGACGTAAAATTACAAGAGCGAGCAATATTTGGCATTCTACAAGAGTATGCCCGTTCGGGATTATTCAACAGCCTCACTATCTTTTCTAACCCAGCGATCGAGAAAACAATAGGTGAGATCCCAATAAAGAAATATTTTGAGATGATAAATAAAAGCATTTATTATGCTGTGCATTACTTAAATGTATTCGATCACACTGAGCCTCTTGTCGGCAATCTTTCAAAGCCCTCAGAGGTGCAAAAAATACGTTCTATTGGGGTAATCTCTGTAGATAAATTAAGTGAACAATGGTACTATGAAATGCAGGAAGATCGCGACGTAGCGTACTATTTATGTATAGCAAGCAATCGCCTTGAGACCGATGGCAAACTTCACTCGAAGGTTGTCCAAAGTCTTAAGAGTAAACCAAGAAATGCATTCAAGAACGTGACTTATGCTATCTATGAGTCACCATATGAAAGCGATTTTGGTTTCTGCGTAGCGCACACAAATTTTATTCAAGGCTTTCTACTTGACAGCGCAGGCTGATCAAGTTACATTACAGATGAGCAAGGGAACGCTCTAAACATCACCCAAACAAATACGTTTGACAGGACTTGGAGAGCGTGTTATCTTAAGATGGCGAGGAACGCTCGTCATACTATAGCCCACACAAGGAGAACATTATGGGAATCAATATGGAACTTATGCGGAAGAAGCTCGCCGCACTTCGTGGAGAAGGAAGGAGCGACAAGACCAGTGTCTGGTTCAAGCCAGATGAAGGCGATACCGACATTCGTATCGTACCATCAGCAGATGGAGATCCTCTAAAGGAGGTATTTTTCCATTATAACATTGAGGGGCACAAGGGCGGAGTTATGTGTCCAAAGCGCAACTTTGGAGAATCTTGTCCAATCTGTGATTTTGCTTCACAGCTATGGCGCGACGGCACCGACAACAATGATGAGGAGACCAAGAAGCTCGCTAAGAGCCTTTTTGTTCGCACTCGTTACTTCTCGCCCGTAGTTGTGCGTGGTCTGGAATCTGAAGGAGTCAAGGTCTACGGTTACGGCAAGACCGCTTACGAACTCCTTCTCGGTTATATTCTTGACCCAGAGTATGGAGACATCACTGACCCCGAAGGCGGTACCGATATTACTATCACCTATACAAAGCCAACACGCCCAGGCGCATACCCACAGACAAATATGAAGATGCGTCGTAACACGAGCACTCTTCTTGAGGATAAGGATGCAATTCCGGGTCTGCTACAGAATATGCCAGATATTGATGCACTATTTACACGTCATACGCCAGAGGAGGTTGGAGCTATTCTTGATTCAATGCTATCAGGCGATAGTTCTGCGGAGTCTCGCTCTCGTGAAACAACACAGTACAATACAGACAAGAAGTCAAGCGTCGATAAGGCTTTTGACGAACTGATGGCAGGATAGTCTTTCACTTAGACCAGTCCCCCTACCCTGCCGCCCCCACCCCTAAAAAGGTGGGGGTTTTTGTTTGCACTTTTGCTTTTGGTGTGTTATAATTACTACTGAGCTTCGGCTCAAAATTAAAGAAAAATAAAGAAAAGAAAAGTTAAATTAAGGAGAACTATATGGCTAAAGCAACAGCTAAGGCTGGGCGTGTATCTATGTCTGACCTTAGAGCAATGATAAACAAAAA
>Ga0209348_1001264_pt1 | contig 12361 bp, 20 predicted proteins | sample ETNvirenome_2_30_FD_184065 | JGI IMG/M metagenome (GOLD analysis project Ga0209348, IMG submission 184065) | Marine viral communities from the Pacific Ocean - ETNP_2_30 (SPAdes) (version 2) | ecosystem: Environmental > Aquatic > Marine > Oceanic | place: Pacific Ocean | collected 2013-06-22 | reverse complement strand
GCATTACGTCAAGGCATACCGCCCTCTAAGATAGGATACTTTGCCTTTACGCGCCAAGCGGCTTATGAAGCAGTAGAACGTGCGTGTCAGCGCTTTGGTTTAGATGAAACACAACTACCTTGGTTTCGCACGCTACATAGTTTTGCTCTGCGCTTGTCAGGTATACGGGCCGAACAAGTTATGCAAAGCGAGCACTACAAAGAACTATCCGATACGATTGGTATAAAACTTATGCCCGATAACGCTAACGGTGACGATAATATTTTTGATGCGAGCGCTAATGCCGATCCGTATCTCAGTATAATAAATCTGGCACGGCTGAAAAAAATACCGTTACGCAAGCAATATAATCAAACTATCAGTAATATAGACTGGATGACCCTGTCTTACGTTGCACGGTCCTTACAAAGTTACAAAAGCCGACTAAAGGTGTATGATTTTACCGATATGCTAGAGATATTTGTAAAGGAGAGCTCAAAGTTCTGTCCACATCTAAGTGTCAGTTTTATAGACGAAGCACAAGACCTATCTCCACTGCAATGGGACGTTGCGCATATTATAGAGAAATATTCTGATAAAATTTACTGTGCGGGAGACGATGACCAAGCTATATACAAGTGGGCGGGGGCTGATGTCGAGCACTTTATAGGACTTAATGGGGGGTACGAGGTGCTTGAGCAGTCCTACCGCGTACCACAGAACATACATCCTTTGGCATCGCGTATATCTAAACGCATACACAAGCGTGTACCTAAGACCTATCTGCCCCGAAAAGAGGACGGCTTGGTAAAACGTATTAACGACGTATCAGAGATAGATCTATCCGAGGGAACATGGCTTATACTTGCTCAAGCTAACTATTTTTTACACAGTCTTATAGATAATTTAAGAAGTCGTGGTCATCTGTTTGCGTACCATGGCAAACGATCCATATCGCAAAAGATAAGCGAAGCGGTCAACGGATGGGAACAAATGCGTAAGGGTCGTGAGATAACCGCCCCTGTTGCCCGTGTAATCTACAGCTATATGTCTGTCGGCAATCGTGTAAAGCGCGGTTTTAAAAAAATACCGCACCTTATGGACGATGAAACCGTAACACTTGAAGCACTACAGCGCGATCATGGCCTGTTTGCCACTATCGATATGATATGGCACGAAGCCATGGATAAGATACCCGACAGCGAAAGAGCCTACATCACCGCTCTACTCCGTCGCGGAGAGAAATTTAATGGCACGCCTCGTATAACACTATCCACGATCCACGGATCAAAGGGTGGTGAAGCCGAAAACGTTGTGCTATTTACTGATGTGTCCCCCGCCGCATCGAAGGCCGCGGAACAGGACCCTGACGAACTGCATCGTGTATTCTACGTCGGTGTGACACGAACTAAAAAAAACTTATATTTAATCGAGCCAGAGGACGCATTGAGGAGTTACAGCATATGAACAGGAAGCAAATACTAGACAAAGCCGAGAAGATGATTAATGGCCCACGGGCCAAGGACTACGGTGATGCCCACGAGAATCACCAACGCATAGCTATGCTATGGTCGGTCTTGCTCAATAAAGAGATCACCGTCGCGCAAGTGTATCAATGTATGATAGCGGTTAAGCTGTCCCGCCTGATAGAAACACCAGACCATGAGGACAGTTGGCTTGATATCTGTGGCTACGGCGCTCTCGGAGGAGAGAAATAATGTCTTTGCAGTTAGCGTTTGATACACCGAAGTCGGAATGGCTACCGCCAACCGAGCTTCCTAACATCTTTGATGCCAAACAAATAGCCATCGATGTTGAAACACGCGATCCAAATATCAAAACACTCGGGGCGGGATGGGCCACAGGGGACGGTGAAGTCGTGGGCTACGCCATCGCCGTCAGCGATTGGTCAGGCTACATACCGATCCGTCACAAGTATGGCGGTAATCTGGACGAACGCATCGTAAATAAATGGCTACAGAAAGTATTTGAGAGCCCCGCTGATAAAATTATGCACAATGCCCAGTATGATGCGGGATGGATACGGCGTATGGGCTTCACGCTCAACGGTCGGATCATCGATACTATGCTTATCGCGGCTCTATTAGATGAAAATCGTTTTAGTTATAGTCTGAATGCTCTGGCCTACGATCATCTGGGTAAAGTAAAATCGGAGAAAAATCTGGTAGAAGCGGCCCGTAGCTTTGGTCTGGACCCAAAAGGCGAGCTCTGGAAGATGCCTGCCATGTATGTGGGACCGTATGCCGAGGGGGACGCCGAGCTTACACTCGAACTCTGGAACTATCTATCGGGACAATTAGGTAAAGAAGATCTATGGCCCATCGCTAATCTTGAGCTCGATCTACTGCCGTGCCTGATTGACATGACATGGCGCGGAGTACGGGTAGATCAGGACAAGGTCGAGCGCACACGAAACTCTCTACTCAAGCGCGAGAAAGACGTACTGAGCCACATTAAGAAACTTGTGGGCCATGACATCGAAATATGGGCCGCCGCCTCCATAGCGAAGGCTTTTGAGGCTCTCAGCATTGAATACCCACGGACCGAGAAGGGCGCACCGTCGTTCACGAAACAATTCCTGAGCGATCACACACACGAACTTCCGCAGTTGATTGTCCAAGCCCGTAACCTAAACAAGACCTCGGGGACCTTTATCAATACAATTATGAAACATTGTCACTCTGATGGACGCATACACAGCCACATAAATCAAATACGATCCGACGACGGCGGTACCGTATCAGGACGTATATCGATGAATAACCCGAACCTACAGCAGATCCCCGCACGGGATCCCGAGCTCGGTCCTATGATTCGCTCTCTGTTCCTCCCCGAAGAGGGCGAAAAGTGGGCTGCGATTGACTTCTCGCAACAGGAACCACGCATCTTGGTTCACTATGCGTATGTGTATGGCAAAAGTAAGGGGCTCACGCTTGACGGTGTAGAAGAGTTTGTACACGGCTATCGGAACAATCCCGACATGGACTTTCATACAATGGTTGCAGAAATGGCACAGATACCACGAAAGCAAGCAAAAACAATAAACTTGGGCCTGATGTACGGTATGGGGGTCGGTAAAATGTCTGACCAACTGGATATCACGCTTGACGAAGCCAAGGACTTGGTCCGTCAGTATCACACACGGGTGCCGTTTGTTAAAATGCTGATGACAGGTGTGCAAAACAGATTGAATGACAAGAGCAGTAGCGGTTCTATTCGGTCCCTGTTAGGACGTAAATGTCGGTTTGATCTGTGGGAGCCCGATACTTTTGAGATGAACAAAGCGCTCCCGTATCGCGAAGCGGTGCAAGAGTATGGCGATACGACACGCCTGAAGCGTGCGTACACCTACAAGGCCCTGAATAGATTAATTCAGGCATCAGCGGCTGATATGACAAAAAAAGCTATGGTTGATATATATAAAACAGGCCGTATACCGCTTATACAGATCCACGATGAGATAGCTATGTCCGTAAAAGACATAAAAGATGCAAAAACTATTTCGCAGATGATGGAAACTGCGGTAGACTTAGAGATACCGAGCAAGTGTGATATTGAGGTTGGCCCCGACTGGGGAACTGCCAAATAATTTTTTACTGCTAACACTTTTTCGGTTCTTTCCTCCCACCTAGCCCCGCTTGGCGGGGTTTTTTTTGTTGACAAGTTATATATTATCTTATACGTTCTAAGGGTAGCGGTCTGGTTTATATCAGAGCGAGTGCCTTTTAGACTCCATGCTAGAAGGCACTCCAACAAAAAACCCTTGCATTTTTACATATAATCTTATATAGTCCTGTAAGATACTATATAAGGACACCTTATGGACACAGAAAAATGGAAATCGGTCCTCGTTCCCAAAGAAGTGTACGAGGAAATCAAGCGAACAAGCGCGGATCGCGGACGGACTATCAGCGGTCAACTAAAAATTATCTGGCAAATCTACAATAAACTGAAAGAAAAGCTTGATCCTAAGCCTTGACTAAAAAAAATTTGGGCTTAGTATGGGATAAATTATATATATTACTATAGAGGAGAGAGCATGACACCCGAGAGCATATATTTTATTTTATATCTGATAACGGTACCCGATATCGAGAGCGATCAACGAGCTATCCATCGCATTTACTTTGAAGATTTTGAGCAATGCAATCACTACGCAGAGATATTAGATCAGCGCTATGATCCTATTGTCCGTAAGAGAAATTGTGTTAAAGTAGATAATTACTTAAAAGAAGTACGCATACCGTTACGCAAGCCCGAGTTTATGAAATGAAGTTAGAATTTTTAGCAAACATTAATAATTTTATTAAAAAAAACACAGACCATCAGATCCGTCACTTCAGTAAAGCACGCCGTAAAAAGAAAAAAGAGGTGGATTATTCTAAAGTTTTTGATGATGAAGAAACGATTAAGCGTATTAGGGCCGATATAAATAAGGGTTTTATAACGCCCGACAGTTTTAATAATAAAAAACAAATAAAAAACAAAAAAGACTTGTAAAGTCCTATATATTCATATATAACTCTATATGAAAGGGTTGTCATAGGCCCTATCCCGTAGTTATGAGAAGCCCCCCAGAGATCTGGGGGGCTTTTTTTGTGTTGACAGGCCATTTTATCTGTGATTATATGGGACTATGTCAACTACAGGAGAAAACTATGGATAAAGAAATACAGGAAAAGATCATTGCAACTGCTCGTGAGTTCAAAGACGAGGGCGAGTGCGATATATGGCACACTATTTGGCACGATGGGGTGCCTTATGATATGCACCTCATGCTCGATCAATCCCTCGAGGATAAAAAATGGGAGTATGAAGTGCTTGTCTATCCCGTCAAGCAAGATGAAAACGGTGAGTGGACACGCGGTGTTGTTAACGATCCCGAACATTGCGATATACTTCTATTTAAACACACCTTTCCAGACCGAGGAGAATGGCGATGAAGAAAGTATGGGTATTTAAATTTAGGGAAAGCGGTGACGAAGATGATGTGGTCGTGTTTGACTCCAAGCCGTCCCGAGAACAAATGGATCAGGTGCTGTTAGAGCACCTCGATCAGTTGTTTATAGATCACGGCACAACGCCCGCTGAAGAACGCGCTAAGAGAGAAGATCCAGACAAATTTCTCTATGATCTGTATTACGAGGATCTTTGGGAAAGAGAGTTTTTAGACTATCATCTTGTCGAAGCCTCTCGAAAAAAAGAACACTTGCAACAAAAACTAGCCGAGCTGTACGAGATATCCGAGAAGATTGATCCTGATACAGCGTCCGTCATAAGCATGGCCGAAGATACGTTGAGGAAAAGCAAATGATTACATTCAAAAACGAACTGCCCATGGACCACGAAAAGTCTTTGGAGCATCTTGTTGAGCTTTGGACACAGGATTTAATAAATCATTATACCGATACACCCTTCAGTACTAACTATGATGCGTGCTATGAGTCTGCGTGGGCCGAAATAGAAGAAGAGTTTCATTGGGAAAAATTAGAAATGGTAGAGATTTAGTGTTAACATATAAAAATGGAGCAGATACTTAGATATATTATAGAGTATGGGGAGCGCGGCTTGCTCCCCGATGACCCCGAAACGCGGAAGATAATTAAAATAGCCAAATATGTACAGCACACTAACCTAGTTTATATCGCGCAAGACTTTGAAAATCTTGCCGATATGATACTGCACGAGGATCGAAATGGATATAAGAAACATTAATACAAAAGTCGTGGGCAACCACACACAGGCAATGAAACATATGGGACGCCTCAGTTTGAAGATAGAAACTATCACAGATCAGATAGAAAAGATGATACTAGAATATAAAAAGATCAATATTACTAGTCCGCAGATCTCGGCTCACGAAGCGTCGTACAATATCGGGGCTGTAGAAGCGCTCGAAAAAGTTTTAGAAAAATTAAAAAAAGATTGTAAGGATTTTGGTTGACGCATACGTCATCAAAGAAGTAGTCGGGCCTGACAAAAAGGTCCGCTACTATATAGAGGGAGCGGGCCACCCTATCACAAACAAGGTCGATAATCGAAAAGACGCGGAGCAAATGCTCAAAAGACAAATCGAGTACGGAGATGGTCGTTTCCGAAATTACTGGCATTTGTTGAAAAATTAAGGGGTTGACATTATCTTATAAGTATGTTATAATAGAGTTGTAGCTCAGAAAAGAGTTACTTTGCTATTTGACATCGTTGGGACCAAATTCGTAGCCGATCTCGGCGATGATCGAATATTAATTTTAATCAAACTTTACGGGAGTAAACTATGAAAAAATATAAACCTTTAACTACAGCGCATTGGTATATCCAAAAGCTCGAAAGAAAAGCAGATCAATTTGATGCGATCATGTCAAAAAAGATAAAAAGATTTTTGACAAAAGTTTCAGAAAAAACTTTGTGGGAAACACTTGGAGATAATTACACGATTTATCATCCTTGGTACTTTAACCGCAAAGAAACTTTTGAGGGAAAAGGATGTTTTCCAAGAGCGTATTTAGAACACTTTATCCGAGAACACAAAAGTGATTTATCTTCCCACAAATCAACGATTACAAAAGACGGGAAGATAATAAAAAGTGTTAAGGGTATAAGAGTAACGGGTATTGTTGATGATCTGATCCGTAAATTTAAAATAACTCCACCTGATACAGGTCACCTGTTCGGTCGGGGAAAAGCCCACAGAATACATACTGAGGCTTTAATAAAATGGTTAAAGAGCTAAAACCATGGGGCGGTAGAAATATCGCCCCTTTTTTTTGTATCGCTTCTTATATATAGAGATATATTTTAAAAAAATATTTTTTACGTAGAATTGGCGGTACAGGCGGTACGGCGGTACGGCTTCCTAAAAGCCCTATATTATAAGGACATTGTCTGTACCACCTCCGTAACACCCCTATTTTGGAGATGTTACACAATCGTTAATCGCCAAAAGGTCTTATAGGGGTCTGAGAATTTTTTTATTATTTTTTTTTCTGTAGCTATATATATAGGCTGAATAAACAATAGGGGTTGACAGCCTTATATAAAGTCCCATATACTGGTCCTCATAACTACAATGGAGTGAACTATGAAACCAATTAAACTTGTCGAGGGCGAGAAGCCTGAGGTGGATAAATGGCTTAACAGCGTTTTGAAACAAAGTACCGATACCGAGAGATTGCTGTGGCAGTTAAAGGGTTGGGCAGACAATATGGATGAAGATCATCTCGGGATGGGTGGCGATCTTATTAACGAACTTTATGATTTGTTCTTTACCAATGAACCCAAAATGTTTTTGACAGATAAGCAGTTGTCCGAGATTGCCGAAGCGGGGTGGAAACCTTTGTTAGGTAAAACGGGTGTCGCTTGGTTCGGTGGTAGGACACATTCTACTCTGGCAAATCAAGTTCCGTCTGAGGATCTGGAGAACTTTGAAGATCTTAACTTTCTTGTGGTCGCATATCAGAGGGCTAGTCAGGATGGGTAAGAAGTATAATAGCATTCTTGAATTTGCGTTTTCAATAGATCACAATACTCTGAGCGGAGAAGATCTTTCAGTACAAGACGTCGCAAAAGCTTTTTACAAATCTATAAAAGATATCGAAGATCAAGAGATTTTTGACAGGGTCACTCAATGTAGAAAGTTTTTTCCCTTTAAAGATATTTGTGAAAATGATGATTATCTTTTGGAAGAAAGTAAAGAAGAAGAAAAAGAGATAGTAAAGTGTGGCGGGTGTGAACAATCTGCCGAGATTGGGGAAAACTTTTCGAAAGAAGATTGGACCTACCCTTGGATAGACATTCCGCTCTGTGACGATTGTTATACCGAGGTTCGGGTAGAGATTGCCACTAAGTTTGGCATTGATAACTGGGGTCGGATAGATTTATGAAAGGAGGTGAGTAGAAATTTTTATATTTAGGTTTATTGGATGGTTGCTATACGGGTCCGAGTACGATGATTTAGAACGAAGAGCCAACAGCCGTCCTACAAGGAAAAGACGTAGATAATCTCAGGCCCCGTTAAAACTTGACGGGGCTTTTTCTTTGGTTTAGTATGGGACATTGTCAATTAACTATAAGGAGTAAAACTATGACAAAAAATACAATCGAATTTAGCGAACAGCCTTTACACGATCCGCTGACACAGATGTTCATTCAGGACTTCTGTAACAAGTGTAGTATCGGGGCGGACATGAGCCGAGAACAGTTTAAAAACTTTCTTGAGAAACAGGCGGTCAGGGACGCTCTTAATGATCGTGATATGGATAAGCTTGAAGAGTTGATCGCTGAGGAAAAGAAATGAGTACACCTTTTGAAAATAAACTGATCGATCAGGGCTTTGCAGATACCCGCGCTCCGAAACTAGCCGAAGCCGTGGATCGTTTACATAGCGCAATATCTTATATGGATAGCTTCAACATATCTTTATTAAAGAAGCATTATCCAGAAGCAATTACCTTAGCTCGCAAGCTCGGGTATTGTGATAGCGTTTCGAACAAGTTTGAGGACGATATTTATTATTGACCTATCTTATATAATCTTATACTGTAGGGGCGGGGTAATTCCGCCCCTTTTTATTTTTAACTTAACTATAGGAAAAAACTATGAACGATATTGTAAATAATCTTTTGAGTAATGCTTCTGCCAAGGCGGAGCAAAACGAAACTTTCGAGGGCTTCCCGCCTTTGGATAAATGTTCTTATAACGCGGAGTTCCGCCCGATGTTTTATAACATTACTAAGGACGGGATACCTAATCAGCCGTTTCCGATCGAACCAGAAATGGGGCGGGCGATAGTCAGGACCGATAACAATGACATTTTAGGGATTATGAAAAAACGTTATGCTATTTGTAATAATGAAGATCTTATTGTCCCCGTTCAGGAAGCGCTTGAAGATACGCTTCCAAAAGGCGCAATGAATAATGTAAAGTTAATCGAGAGTACCGCCGACGGGGGATCTGTTGCTAGGTTCGGTTATCACTTTGACGGTTTAGGTCATGAGATCCGCCAGTTATCAGGAAGCGCAACTCAACTAAATTTTATGGTGCGTGTTGTAAATTCTTTTGGCGGTCAAAACGCTATCCGCGTTCAGGCGGGAGCGCTTGATCTTATCTGTACTAATGGCATGACTAGCCAAAAGGAATTAGGCGCTCAGAACTGGGGACATACAGCGGGTTTTAAGCCTGAATATATAAAGCCTTGGTTAACCGAGCAAATCGCCTTTTACGAAACTAAGGTTAAAGTTTGGGAGCAATGGGCAAACAGGGAGATAACACCCGAACAGGCGCAAGCCGTTTTAGATGCGAACTACCCCGCTTCAGAAAGTGAAATAAAGCGAGCCGAAAAGAAAGGCAAAGCTGCGGGAGAGATCCAGAGTCGAAAAGCCCGCGCCATGATGGAACAGCTTGATAAAGAATTTCAGGCTAGGGGAACAACTGTTTGGGCTTTATATTCCGCCCTGACATATTACAGCTCCCACAATTCGGAAACGTTTAAAGTTAAAAACTCAGATAATCGCGATAACGTCGAAAGAACTTTAATTGAGCGGGAGCGGGAGGTCTCACGGGTGGAAGCGTCGGAAACTTTCCAAGAACTAGCTGTAGTTTAAAACCTTTAAAATTATATTTACTCGGGGCGGGCTTTACAACCCGCCCTTTTTTTGTTTATTATATGGGATAAAGTCAATAACACGGGAGTTTTTAAAAATGGTTTTATTAGTAAATGAATTTTCGACGGGCAAAAAAACAAAAGGGTTAGCTGTCACTTATCGGGCGGGAGTAAATGACAAATTCGGAACGTGTCCCGCCGATTGTAAACTAAACCCGAGCGGGCGCGGGTGCGGAATGAAAGCAATAGATTATGAATATCTCGACGCGATTTATAACAGCGTTCCCGCGGGCGGGTTCGCTTTTACGTTTTCTCATTTTAACCCGATCTTATGGTTTAAAGATTTATTACCCCGCCATAAATACGCAACGATCAATTACAGCGCGGATGTTTGGAAAGACGTTTTATATTTCTTTAAAGAGTGCGCGATCCCTACAGTTTTAACAGTCGCTCAAAACTTTTGGGGCGGGGCTAAATCTATTGAGCGGGACGGCGTGCGGGTTGTCCGCTGTCCTGAAGAATACAACCCCGCGGTGAGCTGTGTTAATTGTGGCGGTGTTTCTGGTCCATTGTGCGCCCGATCCGATAGAAATTTTATTATTGGTTTTACAGCGCACGGGAACCAAAAGAACCGAATTAATAACGATGAGCGGGGCGGGTGCTATGCTAACGGCGGAAATGTAAACATACATTGGGAGCGATTAACCCAAAAACAGCAGGACAAAACCGACGCGGAAATATTGCGGGAGTTTGTCAAAACTATTCCGCCCCGCAGAATTTTACGCCACCACATTGCGGGGGATATTGGCAAGCAATAAACCCGCCCCACAGCGCCGATTTAAAGCCCGTTAACGCGGGCTTTTTTTATGGGCTTGCGTTTTTCTCTTATATAATCTTATAATGGATCAGGCGGGCAATTCCGCCCGTCTTAACTATGGAGTAAAAACTATGCAAACAAGACAAGAAAAATTAATGGCTTCCAACCCGCATTTATTCGCGACTGTGAAAGGGTTCAAGTTTTATGAACACCCGTTATATGGGGATGAAAGCCCCTTAATGATGATGAAGCCCGACGGGGAACTAATAGAGTTTTCCGACTGGTTCGAGGTTCCCACGCCTTATGAATTGGAGGGTTAAACAATGAGATTAAATAAATATCAAATTAGATCTTTAAAACGTTTATATGATCGATTAAAGCCGTCTTATAATATTTATGTCGCGGGTATTAAAAAAGATGAGCTTGAAATATCTTTTCTAAATTTTCGGCGGGAATGCTATCCCGAAATAGGTTGTAAAGATACCGCTATAATTGAATATAACGGGATAACCTACGGGATCGAACCCGACGGCTATTGTCATACTTAACCGCGCTCGATAACAGCCCCAGAGAAGCCCGCCCCCGTGCGGGCTTTTTTTGTCAGGCTTGCATATAATCGCTGTTTATCTTATATTTAATTAGTCGGTGCAATTCCGCCCGACTTTTAACTATGGAGTAAAACTATGGCTTTACATTTTAGATTAAACGATATTGAAGATTATAAAAATCTCTGTTGGAACAAAGACGGGGGAATGAATAGGATCACAGAAGATCTTATTTTTGCAACCATGACTACAGGCATTCCAAGGATCAGCCCCGCCAAGGTAGACGAATTTTTTGAGCGGTTACAAGTATGTCATTTAATTTATGGCAAGGGCTTGATGCATTCCGAAACAAAAGAGAGTTTATTAACGTATGATGTGATTAAAGCTCATACGGGGCTGTCAACGAATGCCGATAGTTTAACCAAAAAACAATTTTATCAAAAAATGACTAAAGCGCTTGAGCGATACGGCGCCGATTTATTGCGTTATGAATTGCGGGAGCGTGAAAGAAATATTGAGTTTACTTATGATGGCACGCACGGATAATTAACACCCGTTTACAACTCAAATTAAGCCCGCTCGACGCGGGCTTTTTTTTGTTCTCTATTTCCAGTTAAACCCGCAACGCTCCGCCGTCCGCGCTCGAGCTGAAACGTACCGAGAACCGCCCGCCGTCGATCAGCCCCGCGACAGCCCCGACCGATCCGCCGAGATCCGCGGGAAGTGGTCCCAGATCCGCGAACCGCGGACCATGAAAAGCGCAGCTCTTTTTATGGACCGATCCGCCCCGACGATCCGCCGAGATCCGAGAGCAGCCGAACTATTTTTTTAGAATATTTTAGGGGGCTTTTAGGGTTGCCGGTCCGAGCTGAAAATTTCAGGGACCCCCGCCGATCGGGTCAAATAGAATAATCAGGCAACATAAAAAATTAACAAAAAACCGCGGGCAGAGCGCGGTGTGCACAGGTGCTAGGGCCATGTTTTTCACGAATAATTATACAGAAAATCGTATCAATGTTTCACGTGAAACAATGCCTAATTATTGTGCAATAAAAAAGGTTCTTGTTAACTGCCTAAAAAACGTGCATATTAAGGCTGTTTATTAACCATCAACCGAGGTCCGAGAATGAGGAAACGAAAAGTAGGCAAAACGGGCATACGCCAAGAGACAAGAGGTCGTAAACCCGCCACGATAAAAACCCCTTTGACACGCAAGCAGGAGCTGTTTGTCCGCGAACTGGTTAGCAAGGACGGGCAGATAACTATGCGAGAAGCCGCAGAGAATGCCGGGTACAGCGCAACGAGTGCGCATACACGTGCGTATGAGTTAACGAACCAACATATCTCGCCTCATGTTGTTCATGCGATCAGAGAGTATCGTCGTCAGTTAGACGAGAAGTA
>Ga0209348_1001263_pt1 | contig 12368 bp, 14 predicted proteins | sample ETNvirenome_2_30_FD_184065 | JGI IMG/M metagenome (GOLD analysis project Ga0209348, IMG submission 184065) | Marine viral communities from the Pacific Ocean - ETNP_2_30 (SPAdes) (version 2) | ecosystem: Environmental > Aquatic > Marine > Oceanic | place: Pacific Ocean | collected 2013-06-22 | reverse complement strand
GACCAGCAGAAAAAACCGCATTTGGAACAGTAACACCACCAGTTGAAATATATATAGCTTTACCAGCATCAGCAGCTACTAAAGTGTAAGCACCACTTTGTGAGTTTATAATTATTTTTCTTACGTTACCTTTGCTATCTGTAATTGTGCCGCCTGTAGAAAAATTACCAGAACTATCTAATGTAATTCCATCAACAGATGCTCCTGAGTGTCTAATACTGTTTACGACTAATCTACTACTCATAATTTATCTCCTATGAAGGTTTCGGGTTAGAGTCTTTAACCAATTTAATAGCCTCGTACCAAACTTTAAACTTAACTTTTAAATCATCGTCAGCATCAATACAATGCCAAAGAGCATCTAAAGAATCTCCTATTGTTGGATATGTAACTTCACCATTTGTTGTTCTATCAGTTTGGTACTTAAGAGCAGCAGCTAAAGTATCAAGTTCAGTTCTTGCTTTGGCCACGAGGCTGTCATCTATCTCTACTTTATTCTCATCTTTATCAAACGCTCCAGCAGTATCATCTATAGAAACAACTATTCCAGAATATGCCCTATAAATAGCTTCGTGATCTAATGCCATTATGCTGCCACCTCCATTAAAGTCATTGTTGACACACCTACACCATAAGAAACAGAAGAACTATCATTATTGTAAATTCTATTTATCCAAATAGTAGAATTACTTTCAGCCCAGTTATAAATTTTATAAGAAATAGCATTACCTAAAGAATAACTTGGACTATCTAAAAAACTATTGGAGCAATGATAAGGTGTGTATTCATTCCCACCATTACTTATACCTGATAATCGTTGATTTGAGCCATTAACAACGTGTCTAAAATCAGTATGTGCACCAAAACCATCGCCATTTATATCTCTGTAAATAATATGACCATTTCTAACATTGTTATTAACACTAACAATAATGTTGTAATTTATGTAAATTTTACTGTTTGCAGCAGTTGGCGTTATCGAGAGAGTTAAAGGTGTAGCCACATAAGAGTTGTTACTGCTTGTTGTACTAGCGTTATTTTTGTAAACAAAATTTTCAACTTTAAGAATTTTACCACCTCCTGCTGCTGCAAAAGCTAAATTTCCTGACCCATCAGTTTTTAAAAAGGTATCTGCACTTCCATCAGCTACAGGTAGTTTTAATTCAATAGCAGCGTTATTTGTAGTTGATGTAGGTGCTTGGATGCTTACTGACCCACCACCTGATGTTGTGTTTAGTTTAATCTTTGCTGTCATTGTTAACTTGGTTCAGTAGGAAAAGTAACAGAACTCATATCTAAGTTACCATCAGAATCTAGTGTTGGCGATGAACTGGCTGGTAAATCACGCAAATTTTGACGATATGTTTTCCATTCTGTCTTTTTACTTGTGCTTAAAGGAGAATCAGTAAGAACGACCCAATCAGTTTTTGCTAACTTGCTATCTCTTTCTTCTCTTAATAATCTCATTGGTTCTGCATTATTTAATCTTGTAACCTCTGCATCTATTTCGGATTCAGTAGGTTTAGTATCAGAACTATTCCATATTAAGTTTGCATAATCGTAACCTGACCAACTCCATTCTCCATCTGGTTTTAAAAAAGTTACTGCTGTATGTTTGTTGTATATCATTATGGTTCCATTTCTGTAAGTGTAATAGAATTTAATAGTAAGCTATTAGAATAAATACTAAAACCATTAGAACCTTGTGTTCTCTGTGCTGTCATTTTATATGTATGAGAACTTGTATCATTTACCCCTGTATCTAAAAATCTTATGCTTGATAAAGTAGCTTTTAAATCATCTGCTGTCCTATAAAATCCGTTACCATTTTCATAAATTTTAGTACTATCTCTATAAACTCTAATTGCATATTGCCCTGCACCTGACCCTGCCATATAAGGAGCAAAAGTAAGTTCAACTAAAGTGTTATTTGAAGCGTTAGTTTTAGCTATAGATGCTGTCATTCCACCTACATCTGTTTCATTTGTAGAGTTCATGCCAAAATCACTTGACATTGCTGCATAAACAAATTTCTTTATTTTTCCTCCAACACCAGTTCCAGAAACACCGCTATTTGTAATAGACATTCTTTCAACACCATTGGTTGAAAACTTTATACTATCTGCTGCATAAGATATTCCGCTATTAATATCCTGCCCACGTTGACTTGGTGCGGAAACACTTCCATCAACTGTTGCTATTCCTGTTGTTCCGTCAATAATAAAAGCCATAGTTAAACAATAGTTACTACTGAACCAGCAGGGATTGTAAGAGTTGCATTTATGGTCAATGGACCAAAAACTCCTGCATTTATATTAGACGTTCCGTCACCGATTGTATAGTCTTGATCCATCTGATTTTCATTTTCGTGAAAAATGGCTTCATTTCCTCCGCCAGTAGCTCCACCGCCACCCCCTACAGCAGTAAATGCAGATCCATTATATATTTCAGCAGAATTGGTTGTATCGTTAAATCTAAAATCACCTTTTGAGGGCGAACCAGGTCTTTGTGCAGTAGTTCCAACAGGTATTTGTAAAGCTGTTGTGTAATTATGTACAACATCTCCTGTAAAAGTTGCTCCTGATAATGCTGCGTGACCAAAATTTGCTTCGTTTATCTTTCCAAGAACAACATAAGTTGCTGTATCGCCCGAAACTGCTGTTGCTATTTTTAATTCATTAGTAGATGTGTTTATGTGAGGCTGAAACTGTGCTATATTTGCTGCTCCTGATGGATCGCTACTTCCAGAACTTATTGTTCTTAATGCTTGAAATATTTCATTTAACTTCGCACGAACCGCAGCACCCGTTCCATTGGCTGACTGATAATTATTACCCGTTTCGCTGGTAGTAGATCCTGGTCTAGCCATTTAAAAAAGTAACATTGAACCTATTCTAACTTGCTTTACCAAATCCGACAGCTTGATAGGTGAAATTTCTATCAACTGAAGCATTTGAAGAGTTTTTGAAATGAACAGTAAACCCCGTTCCAGAAATATTAGTTAGTTCAAAAAAGTCTCCAGATTGCATATTTTGTGCAGTAATACCAATCGAGGGTAATATACTATTTGCTCCACCTTCAGTATTAGCAGTACCAACAAAGAAAGGATGTTGGAACGTAACTGCTTTTGCTCCTGCTCCACTTGCTGTAGTTGAAGGACTTTGCTCAGTTCTTTGTGCCATAGAAGCTGTATATCCTAATTCAAATACTCGAATATCTTGTGCAGGATCATTACTTGTTAAATTAACTTTAAATTGAAAACCTCTTCCTTTATATGTTCCATTTGCAAAAGCTTGAAAAGGCCCGTAAGTAGGTGATCCAGTATTCGGATTATCTTGAGTTACCCGAACTAACATTTCAGCATTAACATCAGTAGCAGTTAAACCTTCAAAGTCTCCTCTAGCATCTAAATCTGGTATTGAATCAAATAAATCAGATGGATAAAATGCTTCTGTTAAAAAATGACGTTTTAAATCTAAAGTAAATACATCTCCTAAATCTAAGGTTGTACCTCCTGCCGTTCCACCAAATTCATAAGTACCTAATGGTGCAATACCTCCTACATCATCAATAGATGAAACTAAATCAAAATCAGTAATACTATCAAACTGACCTACACCAGTTAAGTTAAGAGAATTTGTTGGAGCATCAAAAGCAACATTAGTTTTTGTTCCTTGAAATTTAGGAACATCTAAATCTTCTCTTCTTGTTTGTATTAATTTATCATCCACTATATCTGGTAAGTCTATAATTACACTTGCTTCACCATTACTAAATCTACCACCATCATCTTGAAATTTAAGAATATACTCTCCTTCAAGTAACGGAACATCAGCGATTGTTGTATTACCAGCTAATCCTTCTACTAAGTCTGTAGCATTTGAAAACGTTCCCGTTCCATCAGTTTTTGAAGAATGTCTTACATAAACACGACCACCATGAGTAACGTCTAAATCTGTTGCTAAATTCCAACGTAATCTCATAGTTTTTTTGCTTATAGGTTCACCTGTAAGTCCAGTAACATCAGAAGGAACAGCAGTTTTACCAATAGTTGTAAAAGTTCTTGTAGCAGCCGTAGCACTAGGTTCTAATGCAGCATTTAAACTGCGGACAGAAACTTCATAAGATCCCACTTTTGTGTTAAAAATTTCAAAATCAGGACTGCTGCTTGTAGCGGAAACAATATTATTATCATCAAATCTATAGTTCACCATATAGCTAGTAACACCAGCTACAGGTTGCCATCTAACAATTAATTTAGATACAGGTTGATTATTAATTAAAACAATTACTTCCTCAGCATCTAACCCAATAGGAGGTTCTTTTAAAATATTTAAAACTGATATTTCTTGTGGTGTTATTGTCTCTCCATCTTCTATAAAAGCATATTTTTCATTTACATAAGCTAAAGCAGAGATTCCGTAATTAACATTATCTCTTTCTTCAACAGACATTACTCTGAATGGTTGAGCAGAAACAGTGTCATTTTGTAACATCCAAACACTATTAGAATTAGGTGCTTGAGTTAAGGCACTTTCTAAAGTAATTACTTTTCCCAAAATTGCAGTTACATTTTTAGTTTCAACTGTCCCATTTGGTAATATTACACTTAATTTAGGGTTGTTTTCATCAGATAAATCAGTTGCGTCTGAATCATCTACAGTTATTTGAGTTGTCGTAGCACTAGCAATTCTTCCTCCTCTTCTTACTCCTGATCTCGCTGGATCAGCAATATTAATAATCGTTCCAGGTCTAACAACTATTCCAGACTCCATTGAAACAGAAAAATTTACCGCTTCAGTTTCTCTTTGTTCCGAAAATAATATTGCTTTTGCAAATCTTCTAGCTTGACCTCTACTTGTACAACCTAATGCTTTTACTCTTTTAACATGAAGTCCATATTTACTTCTATAGGCTGCTTCCGCTTGCACTTCTTCATAATCTAAATCCCTAGTTTCCATATTAAAATATGAAACTGCAACTACTGTACTTCTAGTTTTTAAACTGCTTCCTGTATAACTAAAACCTTCTGGCCCAACATTAGCTAGTGTAAATAAATAACTTGGATCTTTTGGACTATCTTGAGTAAGAAGTAAAGCTCCCTCAGACCAAATGGGCATACATCTCATTATTCCTGATAAAGTATTTATTACACTAAATGCTTCAACGCTTGTTTGAATATTTATATTGCAAGCAAATCTAGCTTCTTGTCCTCCAAATCCATCTGAAACAAGAGTATTAGAAAACTTACTAGCAGTTACAAATGAAAATAAATCTAAATTACTATCAATAATATGATTACCTAACCCATATCTAGTATTGGTAAGTAAGTCAAGAAGTATCATGGCAGGACACGTTGTCCATTGGGCAGCACCCATCACACCATTAAAAATATAACCAGTAGGATACTCTATCCTTCCAGTTTGCAAATCTACTGTTGGAGTGCCTGATGAATTAGCCCCTGCACCTGGGATTCTTACTTTTACTCCTCTAACTCTAAATTTTCTACCAGGAATCCTACTAAAAAACTCTGAGTCTAAACGTAGTCTTGTATATGCACTGTTTGGATATGTGCTTGAATCATCTTCTAATTCTGAATAAGATTGCCAAATTAAGTCTCTTTGTATTCTATCTGTACTGTTTGCTGAAGTTTTTACTAAACGAACATCTACAGGATGAGCACCAATAAGTTCAATTCTATATTCTCTGTTATAAGCATCTGCTGTCCTACCTCTAATAGTGTCAGAATGAACTGTGGTAAAACCACCTCCATTGTATTGAAGTTGAATATCAAAAGTAACTGAAGAACCTACAACATCTCCATCCTCTTCAATAACTTGCAAAATAGGAACAGTAACAGTTACTTTTACAGCATCTAAATCAGAATTATTAGTAAGTTGTCTTGTTATTGGACTACCATTTTCAACTTTGACTCCTACATTAAAAAGAGAAGCACTTCCCGAAACTTTAGACATTTTTGTTTGGGGATCTGTACCAAAACGAATATCAAGGTCTACATTCTGATGATTAAAATCAACATTTTGTGGATTAGTTGAATCAGCCGTAGAAGATAAAATTGGTGTGTCATCTAAAAAAATATCTTTCTTTGCAGCGTTTTTATATGCAGTAGTACCTTTAGTTCTTCCTTCTTTTGAAGGACTTGAAAAACCTTCTATCTCACCTTCAGAAATAAGATCAAGTAAAGTAGCGAACTGTTTACTATGTAAGTTATCAGGTGTAATGGTTGGTGGATCTTGGCCTCCACCTTTACCGCCACCACCACCAGATCCAGCTATATGTTTATTATCTTCAATCATGCCTGTACCGCTTCTGTATCTACGTCACCACTTATAACAACTGAACCCGTAAATATTTCACCATAAACAATAGGAACTGGAGTACCAGCCCTCGCTGTATTTTGCGTTCCAGAAAAATTAAATGATATTTGTGGGTTATCTTCAAATGTAGGATCTTCAGTAGGATAAAGCATATTACCGACACCTTGAAGTATTAAGCCAGCACCAATAGCACTTAATCCTGTACCAATAGCTGTTCCAAGAACACTACCAGCTACTCCAGTAGCTCCTACAAAAGGTACCGCTGACGCAGATCCAGCAGCTAAAGCTCCTCCAAAACTTTGAGTACCAAATAATCCTGCCCCTGGGAAAAAGAATGATGCACCAATTAATGCTCCTCCCAATAAAATAGTATTAAAAGTATCTCCACCAGCACCACTAATAACAGGAATTATATGAATATCTTGTTGACCTATGGGGTCGTGAATTTCATTTTGGTTGATTTCATAATTACCTATTTTCACTAAATAATGTTTTGGGTTCATATATTTTTCAACTTCTGGAAAATTATTTACTAAAAAACTTATGGCTTGAGGTAAATTGTGTACCTGTATTTCAAATTCTTTATGGCCTACAAATGTAGCCAACTCTCCATATAGTTTTAATTTACGCAACATAACGCAACCTCTTGCCTGTGCATTTTAGTAACCAAGGTGAGTATGGTTCTTTACAACTAAGTCTACTAGATAAATGATGTAAGACATCTCCATCTATGAAAATAGCTACATGATTTAAACCAGAGTCCATTATTGACATAAATAATAAATCACCATTTTCAAGTTTCTCATTTGGTTCTAACTCTCTAAAACCAGTAGCTTCAGCACATCTTTCAAACATAGGATTCTTAATAAATTCTTCGGGCGTTGTAGGTCTTTGCCAATCTCTAAGTTCAATATTTTTCTCCTCTTTATACCAATCTCTTACCAATGACCAACAATCAGTTATACCCCAAACCCATTCTCTACCAATAATCGGAGCTTTATATCCTTTTGGTTCGCAATATCCCCATTGTTCTGTCTTAGGATTGACAATATACCAAGGTAAATTGGATCTTTCACAACTAACTAAATCTGCCTGACTAGGTGTTGGAGGTGTAATTGGATGACTATGAATAATAGCTGTTATTTCTCCTGTATTATCTGCCTTTACATAATCTTCTGGATCGAGAATGAAACATTGATGGTTTGTCATAGATAAGTTACGACAAGGATGATACCTTTCCTTACCTTTTATATTTAACAATAAACCACAAGATTCTTTAGGATCTTCAACCTTTGCATGACTAAGAGCAGCTTCTTTCCACTCATTCATGGCATAAACGTACCAATAGAAGGAAACAACTCTTTAGTGCATACTCTTAAAGGTATTCGTATGTTCGCTAGATCAAAAGCAGCAGCTAATTCAAATTGAACTACTGCTCTATTTTCTGCTGATTTTCTATCTATTTTATAAATTTCCTGTGGATATTCTGCTGTTGGATCTGGTGTTCCATAAGGATTTGACTGACTTGTAGTAGTTGAAGATGTTGTTTGCTGGATCGTATTTGGGTTGTTCATTGTGATTGTATTACCCATTCCATTACCATGAACTGTACAGTAATACCTCAGATCATTTGGAGCATTTGGATATGCTGGTTGATAAGTTACTGTTGCGTCTGTTCCTAAAGTTCCAGCATTAGTTGTTATTTGCTGTCCTCCAGCATCAGATTTGATTCTTAAAGGATGTCCAACATTAGAACTGTGAGATTGATTAAAAATATAAGTTGAACCACGCTTCATTGTTATAACTGGTTTTTGAACTCCATTTATTGCAAAGACGTTAGCACCATAAGAATCTTGAACTACTGTGACAGTATATGTGACAGTTTCAGCGTCAGAAGGGTCAGCTACAGTTTGAGTTGTAGTAGTTGTTGTCGCCACAGGATCGAAATTTGCAGCATCTAGAAACCTAGCTAAAGTTGTTCTTCTCTTTACTACCGCACCAGTAAGATCATTTCCAGGGGTTACTTGGTTGACGTTTAGCAAGATCGCAGTAATCACATTAGTAACATTACTTATTGTCAATGTAGGTCGAGGTAGCTGACCATTGGCATATTTAAACCCATCAGCTTCCATTGGTATTGCAATATAAGTATTTCCATCCCAAATAATATTTCCACTATTAACTTCATTCGTACCAGCGTGAAATCTATATGTAGTAGCAGATCCATGCAAAGCTGCATCTGTTGTTAGTTCAAATAATTCTATAAGTGACCCAGGATTTATTGCTTGGGTTTCAGATATAGGATTTGCCATTAGGGTTCAAATACTTGTGTAAATGTTGCGTTTATTCTATTTCTATCAAAACTAAATATTTCCTTAGTAAAAGAAGGACATACCCATTTAAAAGTAGTTGATGAATCTGGAGGAGACCAATCAAAAGATGCACCATCAACTTTTCTTGCTTCTAAAAATGTTTCAATCTCAGTTGCATCTTCATTATCAACATTAAATGTAAGACTCCATTGTTTTGCTTTTTGATTTATGCCAAAAGTAAATCTTTGCTGATAACCATCACCAAATTGAACTACTCTTGTATTAGTAATATCAGTTTTGTTTGCAGAAAAAACGGGGTTGTAATCAGGAAAAGTAGCCATTATCTTAATAGACCTCCAGGCCTTCTTTGTTTAATTAATTCTGATTGTATCGCTGCTGAAATAACTCTGCCAAGTTCTTTTCCTTGCTGCTCATTACTTTGAACAGACGATCCAGAGGCATCTACATTTACACTGATATTTGTACTACCTCCACCAAGTTTATCGTTAGGAATTATTGTACCTGATCTTTTTGGTACGAATAATTCTGGCCCTTTCTCTCCTACTAAGAAGTTACCTCCTTTTTTAACTGGTCCACCATTTGCTCTTGGTGATAACATTGGTAAGCTACCAAATATACCTCCAGCACCTCCTGTTAAACCACCTAAAAGTGTATTTACACCAAGCCTTATAAGGGTGGAACTTAAATCATTTAATATTGATTTTGCAGCATCACCGAGAGATTTTGTTTGCATTATTGCAGCACTCAAATTATCAGTAATACCAGAAGCAATAGATCTACCAATTTTTTGAAAATTAGAAGATAAGTGTTCTGCGTTATCAACAATTTGTTGTTGAGTATCTACAACAATTTTTAATTTTCTAATTTGATCGGTTAACTTATCATTATTTTCAATCATTGCTTGAGCCTCTAAAATTTTTAAATCATTTTGAAGATTACTTAATTTAAATTTTTCTTGTAATAAGTTTAAATCTGTAGTGCTTAGAGTTAAACGCTTTTGTTCAATTTCTAAAGCCTGTTTTAAAGGTCGTATATTTTTGTTAAAGTCTGCTTCATTAGCTAAAGCTTCAAAAGCAGAAGTTTTACCAATCTGTGCCGGAGAATTTGCACTTCTAGCTAAACCTCTATTGGCAGCAAAAGAATTATCAGTAGCAAAATTTTGTTTTGTTTCTAGATTGTTAAATTCATTTACTGCTTTACCACCACCAGGTCCAAATAAAATAAAATTGCTTAAAGGTTCTAGTCCTTTACCTACTTTACCAAATGGTATTTTGTTTAAAAGGTCAACTATAGGAGTTATTACTTCTGTTCCAAGTAGTTGAAGTTTCAAGCCAAAGGTAGCTAAAGACTTATTCATTTCATTTATTTCTTCAGCAGCATCTTTTAAAATATTGGGACTTTTGCCTGTTTGTCTGGTAAACTCTTCCATCAGTAAAGCAGATGCAGATGAAGTTAAACCTAATTTTTCTAGTCTTAACGCTAATCTTCCTGTTGGATCATTAGCTAAACCTAATTTTTCAACTAAAGTTCCTATATTTTCCGTAGGTCTAGATAAAGCATTACCAAGTTTTGCAATTTCTTGCGTAAAAGTAGTTATTGATTGAACTGCTGCTGTGGCTGCAATACCTCCTGCAAAACCACCCATACCGCCAAACATTCCGCCAACACCACCACCAATACCACCAGCTAATGCTCCTACTGGCCCTTGACCAAATAACAGAGGAAAAGCACCACTTATTAATGCACTTTCAACATCAAAGCCTTTTTTGATCCCAATACTTTGAGCAAAAGATGGTCTAGGTTGTGGGCCAAATACTCCTGGCCCTGACCCTGCAAATTTACCTCTTGCTATATCAGTTTGTTTTTGTAATGCACTACCACTCAATTTATTATTTGTACCCATCAATTTATTTTGCTCAGCGTATGCTTTATTTAAATCATCTTGAGCTTTTTTAAGTTGAATTGCTGCTTCTGCTGCATCTTCTGTACCTAATGCAACTCGATTAAAGTTCCTAGTTGCTTTTGCAAGATTTTTATTTAATGTATTTATACTTCTAACTTGACTTGCAGCACCAACAGCAGTTTTATTACCTTTTTTAACTACACCATCTTTCTCTGCTTGTTTAGTAATTTGTTTATTTGATTTATTAATTTCTTTATTAAGATCTCTTATTTTCTTTTTTGCATTTTCAACTTGCTTTATACCTTTTACGGCAATTTCAATATCTGCTCTAGTTGCCACAACTAAACACTAAAACGTTACTTTATTCTATCTTATCTCTTTCTTTTTGCTTTTTCCAATTCTTTTTCTTGTTGTTCATTTAAAATCAAAAAATATGCACTCCAACCAACAAGTTCTTCCATTGTCATACTTCTTACTTCTACAAGACTTTTACCTAATTCTTTTGCTACACCAAACTGCAACATCATAAGATTATCTTTTTTCAGTTGGGCAGCTAACTCTTTGGGTCGATTGTCTCCTCTTCTAAATTGATTACAGCAAGCATTAAACTCTGTAAGTCACTATCTTTTACTTCATTTTTTAATACATCAATCTCTCCTGGATTAAAAAGTTTTCTACCATTTTCATCTTGTGCTTTAGAAAGTAGTAATTGCAAAGCAAAAGCATTGGCATCATCACTTTTAGCCTGTCTTTGTGCTCTTTCTCTTTCTGCCATTGTTAATGGACTTACATACATTTCAAATAAAGATCCATCTGATAAGGTTACTTCTTTTTTTACAGGTTCAAGATTTGCAGCTTTTCTTAAACGATCCAATGCTGATAGATTGCTTGCCATAAAATAAAATCAATATATTGATATTCTAATGCAAAACATGAAAAAACCCCAGATAAACTGAGGTTCGTTAACTTATGCTAATTTAAGCTGTCTTAGATAAGTCGAATGTTGGAGCAGCACTAGGTCTGAAGGCTATCTCTACAACCTGTCCGTCATCTGGGTTTACGTTGAAACTTGCAGAAGTAAGAATAATATCTGCCAAGATTGATCTACTTGCGTTTTGATCTACGTTAGCACCACTCATCTGACGATCAATGTACAATCTTACCTTTGCACCAGCTTGCTGACGTTGGATAACGTCTTCAACCATTCTACTGGATAAAAGTGTGTCATCATCTGTTGAATAAACACTAGCAGAACCACTACCATCAGCGAAACCTGAGATAAATGTTCTAAATGGTGCGGTTTGAGTAACAGTTTGACCAATACTTGTTACGTCAATTTCTGCTCTGGTTATCTCAAAACTCCACTCTCTTACAGATCCAACAACTAATGGTGCTGTGAATGTAATACTTGCAAACGTTCCAGCAACAAAAGTAGGAGATGCTGAAGCTGTTACTGCTGCTCCTCCTGCTGTTGCAGAAACAGTCATAACACCAGTTGAAGCATCATAAGTTTTTACAAAGTAATCTGCTGCTGGAATACAGTTAGTAACTGTAGATCCTGCTGGATATGCAAGTGTTACTGTGTCATTTACTCTGAAACCCAACTGAGAACCAACAGTAATATTTCCTCCTGATGAAGGGAAAGCTGATGCTGTAAGAGTTGTTACGCTTGTACCAGCAGGAGAATAATATAACGCTCCCGAAGTACCCGATAGAACTGTAGCCATGATTAATAATTCTAAGGTTTGAACATACGGGTACTACCCGATATGTCTATAGGATAGCGTGAATTAC
>Ga0209348_1001262_pt1 | contig 12373 bp, 18 predicted proteins | sample ETNvirenome_2_30_FD_184065 | JGI IMG/M metagenome (GOLD analysis project Ga0209348, IMG submission 184065) | Marine viral communities from the Pacific Ocean - ETNP_2_30 (SPAdes) (version 2) | ecosystem: Environmental > Aquatic > Marine > Oceanic | place: Pacific Ocean | collected 2013-06-22 | reverse complement strand
TAAGATCAAACAGAACTCAAACAACACAATCAGATAGTCCGATGACAAAAGTTGACAGATCAACTTATGGAGGTTTTTCAAATAAACTTTCTAAAGGAACACCCAATCAATATTTTGTTCAAAGATTTATAGATCACGTTAGTATACAAATTTACCCTACACCAGATTCTACTAATGCGTCTAAAGATATGCATTTTTATTACATAAAAAGAATTCAAGATATTGGAGATTACACAAATGCAACTGATATACCGTTTAGATTTGTGCCATGCATGATATCAGGACTTGCATATTATTTAGCACAAAAATATCAACCACAATTAATTCAACCTATGAAACTTGCTTACGAGGATGAATTTGCTAGAGCGTTAGCAGAAGATGGATCTGCGTCTAGTACTCACATAACACCTAAAGCATACTATCCAGGAGCATAATGGCAAAATACGCAACAGGTAAATACGCAAAAGCAATATCAGATAGATCTGGCATGGAATTTCCATATAGAGAAATGCTTAGAGAGTGGAATGGATCATTGGTTCATGTTTCAGAATACGAGGCTAAACAGCCACAGTTAGAACCTAAACCACATGGTGCAGATGGTATTGCATTAAGAAATGTTAGAACAGATAGAGTAGAACCAGCTGTTGCTGTGTTATTAGGAAATAATCCTTTTTCTACTACAGCATCATCAACAACAATAACTGTAACAGAAAACAATCATGGAAGAACTTCAGGAGATACAGTAAGATTTAGAAACGTACAAGGAAGCCCTGGAGGCGTAGCTTTTACAGCCTACGAAGACTCTTCAGGTTTTAGTATAACAGTAACTACGACAAATAAATATACGTTTACACTAGGGTCAACTCCTAGTATAACAGAAGAATCAGGAGGACCAACTGTGACCGCAGGTCCAGTTACTATAACACCATGATAAGTAATATTTGGAATTGGATAAAAAATATATTTAAACCAGAAAAACAAGATCCTCATCTTGTTTTGTATGAGGAAGTACAAAAACCTAAACCAGAACACTGTGCAACACATTTAAGATTCAAAAAAAGTTGTCCAGATTGTAGGGAGATAATTAAATAATGGCTGGATTAAGTGCATCAGGATTAAAAACACAGATTAGAAGTTATACAGAAACAGACTCTACTGTTTTATCAGACTCTGTTTTAGAAAATATTATATTAAATGCACAATACAGAATTTTTAGGGATTTACCCATAGATGCGGACAGAAAACAACAAACTGGTAATTTAGTTGCAGGTCAAGAAACTATTAATGCTCCAGCAGGAGCTGTTTTTATTAGAGCCATACAGGTCTATGATTCAACATCTGCCACAACTGGAGCAAATGTATTTTTAGAAAAAAAAGATATTACATATTTACAAGAATATGTATCTTCAACAGAATCAGCTAAAAGAGGACAACCTAAATATTATGCCATGTTTGGTGGAGCTACTGGTGAGTCTGATACTACATCTGGAAGGATGATGTTTGCTCCTGTTCCCGATACAACTTATAAATTTAGGGTTCATTATAATGCAGCACCAGCATTATTAGAAAATAATGATACTAATTATATTAGTCTTAACTTCCCAAATGGGTTGTTATACTGCTGTCTATCAGAGGCATATGGATTTTTAAAAGGTCCAATAGATATGTTGACACTATATGAAAATAAGTATAAACAAGAGGTACAGAAGTTTGCTAATGAGCAAGTTGGTAGAAGACGAAGAGACGACTACACTGATGGCGCTGTTCGTATTCCGGTAAACTCAGCAAACCCATAGGAGAAAAATTATGGCAATAACATCGGCAATTTGTACAAGTTTTAAACAAGAAATTTTAGTTGGCACACACAACTTAACAGCTACAACTGGAGACACTTTTAAAATAGCGTTATTTACAAGCTCCGCAACTTTAGGTGCTTCTACAACAGCTTACTCAACATCAAACGAAATTACAAACTCATCTGGAACTGCATACACTGCAGGTGGAGCTACATTAACAAGTGTAACGCCAACAACTTCTGGAACAACAGCAATCTGTGATTTTGCAGACGTTAGTTTTACTTCTGCTTCTTTTACAGCTAATGGTGCTTTAATTTATAATTCTTCACAATCTGACAAAGCTGTTGCTGCAATAGCTTTTGGTAGTGACAAAACTGTAACAAGCGGAACTTTCACTATTCAATTTCCAACAGCAGACGCAACTAACGCTATTATTAGGATAGCATAAGGAGGGACTCCTTATGTCAGAAACATCGATATGGGGTGGAGATGATCCTCTCGTAGCATGGAATCAAAATTCTTGGCAATCTAATATAGCAACCGTTTCATTAACAGGTGTATCAGCAACCACTTCAGTTGGGACTGTAAAATCTTTTCCTGAAGCAGGTTGGGGATCCGATGGTTGGGGTGAAGATGGTTGGAGTGGAACTTTTATAGTTGAGTTAACCGGAGTCTCTGCAACAACTTCAGTTGGTTCTGTATCAGTAGATGCAGAAATAGGTTCTGGTTGGGGAAGAGGTGAATGGAATAATAATGAAGGTTGGGGTATTCTTGGAACAGTTTTACTTGATGGTCAATCAGCAACAGCAAGTGTTGGATCTATTTCTCCTGCTGATGTAGTAGGAGTCACAGGAGTCTCTTCAACAGCAAGTGTTGGGTCTCCTACAATAATTGGTAATGTAACAACTGTACCAACAGGTTTATCTGCAACAGTAAGTGTTGGATCTATTTCACCTGCTGATGTTATGGGACTAACAGGAGTCTCTTCAACAGCAAGTGTTGGTTCAATAACACCAGCAGATGTAATGGGAGTTACAGGAGTTTCTGCAACAACTAGTCTTGGTGACATATCTATCACATCAAATCCTACCGTCTTACCGACAGGACTTTCTGCAACTGTTTCTGTTGGTTCAATAACACCAGCAGATGTAATGGGAGTTACAGGAGTTTCTGCAACAACAAGCGTTGGATCATTAACACCTGCAGATGTGATGGGTTTAACAGGTCAATCAGCTACAGCTTCTGTTGCTGCATTTGGAACTGCAACAGGCTTTGGAATTCAAGGATATTCAGACGTTGACACAGGTTCAAATTCGTCGTATACAAATGTTGCAACTGGATCAAATACAAGTTATAGTGACGCTGCATAGGAGATAAAAATTATGGCATCAACATACACACCTTTAGGGATAGAACTTCAAGCAACTGGTGAAAACGCTGGTACATGGGGGACAAAAACTAATACTAATTTACAAATTATAGAACAAATATCTGGTGGATTTATTCAAAAATCAATTGCTGGTGGAGCACAAACTACAGCTTTATCTGTTAGTGATGGAGCAACTGGTGCAGAACTTTCTCACAGAATGATAGAATTTACAGGTACTATTTCAGGTAATCAAATTGTAACTATACCAAATGATGTTCAAACTTTTTATATTTTAAGAAATTCAACTTCAGGTTCTCACACTGTACAATTTAAATATGCAACTGGTTCAGGATCCACGTTTACTTTTTCAGCATCAGACAAAGGTGATAAAATGGTTTTCGCATCAGCTAGTCCTGACGCAACAAATCCAAACATATTAACACTTGCAATTGGAACTGGTATATCAGATGTTGTCGATGACACCACACCACAATTAGGTGGTAACTTAGATACTAATTCTTTCATGATTGATTTTGATGATGATCATGGGATAAGAGATGAAAATGGTAATGAGCAATTACAATTTCAAACAACAGCCTCTGCGGTCAATCACTTTGATATAACAAATGCTGCGACTGGTAATAGTCCTACTATTTCAGCAGTTGGTGGAGACTCTAACATAGACCTTACTTTGGTGCCAAAAGGCACAGGAGTTGGTAAATTAACTAACGCTAATGGCACTAGTTCTACACAAAAAATAACAACAGATGGAAAAGCTATTGCATTGTCTTTAGTTTTCGGATATTAATATCGAAGGAGAATAAAAAATGGCAACACCGAATCTTGTAAATATAGCAACGATTACACCTAAAAATGCTATGGGTAGTTTATCTGATACAAACAGAACTACTATGATTGACGTACCTGCAGAAACTGCAGTAAGAATTGACACTATATTATTAGCAAACATTGATGGAACTAACGCTGTTGATGCAACAGTAGAAATTAGTAACGACAATGGTTCAACTTATTATAAAATCGCAAGCACAATTTCTGTGCCTGCAGATTCTACATTAGATTTAATTTCAAGACCGATCTACTTAGATGAAACAGATCTTATAGCTGTAACGGCTGGTGCTGCTAACGATTTAGCATATCATGTTTCTTATGTAGAAATGGTAGACTAGGAGAAATAAATGCCAAGAATAATTAAACCAGTAGCAAGAACTGAATTTACATCATCAACAATTTCTATTGACTCTTCTGGAAGAGTTATAGCTGCTGCGAGTGGATCAGCGGGTGGTGGTAGTCAAGTACCGGTTGTTTTAAGTTCAGGACCTGCTTCAGGAACTCTTGAAATAGGTAACACTCTTTCTAACAATGCAAGTTTCATAAGTGCTTATTTATACGCTGCTGGAGGCGGCGGAGGAGGAGGCTCTCGAGCTGGAGGAAGACCGGGAGGCACAGGAGGTGCCGGAGGTTTTGGTTATTATGGTGCACCTATATCTGCTCCTTTTTCACAACCTTATTCAATAGGTGGAGGAGGCTCAGGTGGAGCTGGAGGAAATTTTAATGGAAACGGATCTTCTGGAAGTGCAGGTGGAGCAACAAGTATTGCTAACGTTGGAACTGTAAACGCTGGAAACGGCGGTGGTGGAGGAAGTCCAGGTAGTAATTCGCCAGGTAACGCAGGAAGTGCACCTGGAGCAACAACTACTATTGCTAGTAGAAATTTATATGGAGCGACAAATTTTGGAACAGGTGGTAATGGAGGAACAGGGACTGTGGCTCCTAATCCAGATCCAGTGCCAGGTAATACTGGAGCGCATGGATTAGCCTTGATTTACCAAAATACAGGAGCTTAATTATGGCAATATTTATTTTTGCAAAAGATTCAGATAATCAAACTGGTTCTTTATACAGAATAGCAGATAATCAAAGTAATTATGATGCTAATAAAAATTGGAATGACGACATGTATGATTTAGTAACTGTCAGTGATTCTGATTTTAATTCTGTTAAACTTAGAGATAAAAATGTTGTAAGTAAAAACGGAAGCACAGTAACTTATGATGATGTTGTATGGAAATATAATTTAGCTTCTGTTTTGCAAAATGATATTAATAGCACAATTGCAGATATAGAAAATTGGCTATCAGTAAATTCTGAAAAACCAATGGCATCAAGTGTCACTACATATTTAAATTATCTTAAAGGATTAGATGCAGCAAACATAGTTACAGATCCTAGTGGTGATGCTACTTATGATGATTCTAATAATAGTTATTCAGATGGAACTCCATTAAACATGTCTCTTGAATCTTATGCAGTTAGTCAAGGTCAAACCCCTTACACTATATTACAATTACTATAGACTTTTTTAAAAAATATTATATATATCTTTGTATTAATAAAGATATATGTTTGACAAAATAATTACTTTCTCTTCACATGAAGATTATGTGAATTTAAAAGAAGATCATCCAACTCCAATAAAAACTAACGTACCGGAATGGTATAAAAAATTATCGCACGGTCCAATACAAAAAACAATTAAAGGATGCATGCCTTTTCTTGACACTTTAACAACAGGATATTTATTAAAAGTTCCTCAAGATATTTACATACAACACAATATAGAAAATAAAGAAACAAAAGAAAAAGATAGTTTTGTAACTATTGGAAAATTAGATCCGGGTTTTTTAATGTCAAGATCTTTAAATTTAAATGCAGACATGGTTGGTAATGTTCATAGAAAAGAACAATTAGAAGGATCTCCATACATTGAAAAAAATAAAAATTTACCTTTTTACAAAGTTCTCAACCCTTGGGTGATATCTACACCTCCAGGTTATTCTTGTTTATTTTTACCTCCTATGAATAACACAGATGATAGATTTTCAATTATTCCCGGTATTGTGGATACTGATACTTATAAAAATGAAATAAACTTTCCATTTGTAATTAATGGTGATAAATATCCTACATTAGAAACAATGATAAAAAAAGGAACACCTTATGTTCAGGTAATACCTTTTAAAAGAGATAGATGGAAAATGAAGGTAGAGAAAATATCAGTTAAAACTTTATTAACTAACAAAACATTTTTTGAACTAAATGTATTTAATACTTATAAAAATAAATATTGGAATAAAAAATCATGGAAATAAAAGATTATGTGACAGTTTATGAAAATGCTTTACCGGTTGAAGTTGTAAGTAATTTTATAAAATATATAAACACTCAAGACAAAAATTTTATCCCTGCAAGAATAAACAATGATGGTGGTAAAGATGGTAAAGGAGTTGACTTTGATGTTAGAAGAACTTGGAATCTTTCTGTAAGTCCTGAATCTTCAAGTTTAACAAATGTTCATTGGCACAATGTTTTATTTTTTTTGTTTGATAAATGTTTTAGAGAATACTCTAAGTTTCATTCAAACAATACAAGTGATAGATTTTTTGATCAAATAATAGATATTGGCATTTTAAAATATTTTGAAGGTGGTTTTTTTAAATGGCATGTAGATCATTGTTTTAACTTTCCTAGAACATTAAGTGCAATTTATTTATTAAATGATGATTACGAAGGTGGAGAACTTTTATTTAAAACACCTAATGGCTCTGATGAATTTCAAATACCCATGGGACCTAATAAAGTTATAGTTTGGCCAAGTAATTTTTTATTTCAACACACAGTTTTACCTGTAAGAAAAGGTATCAGATATTCGGTAGTAGCATGGGCGTTATAGGAAAAGATTTTAAATTTAAAAAAGTTAAAAATTTTTTAACTAAATCTGAAACAAACATCTTAAAAGATTATACAATAATGAAACATAGAACTAACATAACAAGTTTTGATAGTTCTAGTAATGTGCTTGATACAAAATTTTATGGTGATCCTGTTATGGAGTCAGTATTATTAAATAAACAAAAATTAATGGAAAAAGAAACTGGTATGAAACTTTTACCAACTTATGCTTTTTGGAGAATGTATACACATTTAGCTGAATTAAAAAAACATAAAGACAGACCTTCATGTGAAATTAGCACAACAATCATGTTAGGATCAGATGGTGGCTGTGAGTGGCCAATATTTATGGAGGGTGTTAAAATGGATTTAAAACCTGGAGATGCAGTAATTTATTTAGGATGTGAGTTAAAACATTGGAGAGAAACATTTACAGGGGATTGGCAATCACAAGTATTTATGCATTATGTAAATAAAAATGGAAAATATACAGATTGGCACAAAGATAAAAGACCTATGTTTGGAATATTAAATAACGATACTTGGTTAGGGAAACAAAAATGATATTTAAACAATATGAAAATGGAAGTTGTGATATAGTTTTTTCAGAGGAAGAAATAAAAGCAATATCTGAAAATAAAAAAATTCATTTATCCGATGAATCTCTTAGACATTTTGGAAATAATTTGGTTAAGGTTGTTTCAGACTGGAATGTTAAATTTAACGATAAAATTAAAAATCTTCAATCTACAGAAAACGAAGAAATTGTAACAGAAAAAGATAAATAACTATCTGTTTATTAAGTAAAAAATCTGTGATATAGGTGTGTTATGTTACAAAAAATAGGATTTCAGCCAGGTATTAATAAACAAATTTCAGAGACTACAGCCGAAGGGCAGTGGATAGACTGTGATAATGTTAGATTTAGATATGGTACACCTGAAAAAATAGGTGGTTGGAAACAATTAGGAACAGATGATTTAACAGGAGCTGTAAGAGGTCTTCATCATTTCGTAAATAGTTTAGGTAGAAAATATGCAATTATAGGCAGTAATAGAATTTTGTATGCATATTCAGGGGGTATATTTTATGACATACACCCAATTAAAACTACAACTACTTTAACGAGTGCGTTTAGCACAACTAACGGATCAGCAACAGTAACCATAACATTTTCTAATGCTCACAACATCACAGCAGGTGAAATAATACTATTAGATAATTTTAGTACAATAACAGGGTCTAATTTTGGTGCCTCTGATTTTGACGATAAAAAATTTATGGTAACAACTGTGCCTTCAACTACAACACTAACAATTACAATGCCATCAAATGAATCTGGATCCGGTGCAACAACATCAGGTGGTATACGAGTACAACATTATTATCCTGTAGGACCAGCAGTACAAGCAGAAGGTTTTGGATATGGATTAGGATCTTGGGGTGGTGAAGCAGCGGGAGCAGTTACAACGACTTTAAATGGTGCAATAAATTCTTCTACAACTACCATTGTACTAACAGACGCATCACAGTTTCCTGATTCTGGAACGAACTTTATTTTAATTGGTACAGAAGAAATATCTTATACAGGTATTTCATCAAATACTTTAACAGGTGTCACGAGAGGTGTAAGAAACACAACAGCAGCATCACATAGTGATGGAGCTACAATTACAAATACTTCCGATTATGTTGCATGGGGTGAAGCCGCATCAGGAGATTTGGTTATTGAACCAGGTATGTGGTCCATAGATAATTTTGGTGATAAAGCAATTTGTTTAATTGTTAATGGTGCTGTTTTTGAGTGGGACTCATCTTTATCAAATGCAACCACTACAAGAGCTTCAATTATATCTGGTGCACCAACAGCATCACGTCACATGTTAGTTTCAACTCCTGATAGACACTTAGTATTTTTTGGCACAGAAACAACTATTGGAGATACCACTACACAAGATGATATGTTTATTAGATTCTCTGATCAAGAAGATATAAATACTTACACACCTACAGCAACTAACACAGCTGGCACACAAAGACTAGCAGACGGATCAAAAATTATTGGTGCTATCAGAGGTAGAGATGCAATATATGTTTGGACAGATACATCTTTATTTACACAACGTTTTGTTGGACAACCATTTACATTTGCGTTTGCACAAGTTGGAACACATTGCGGACTTGTTGGAAAGAATGCATGTGTGGAGGTTGATGGTGCTGCATATTGGATGTCAGAGAATGGTTTCTTTAGATACGCTGGTAAATTAGAATCTCTACCATGTTTGGTTGAGGACTTTGTTTATGATGATATAAATTTAACATCAGGTAATCAAATGGTATCTGCTGGATTAAATAATTTGTTTGGTGAGGTAATATGGTTTTATCCAACATCTTCATCGTCTGTTGTAAATAGAATGGTTGCATATAATTATTTTGACTCTTCACCACAAAGACCAGTTTGGACAAATGGCACATTATCTAGAACTATGTGGAGAGATTCTGCAGTGTTTGGAACTCCACATGCAACAGAATACGACGCAGATACTGATACATCTTTTGATGTTGTAGGAAACACAGAAGGTATTACAACTTACTATGAACATGAAATAGGAACTGATCAAAATAAAAACGGTACAATAACTGCTATCACTGCAGATATATCTTCTGGAGATTTCGATATCACACAAGCAAGAGCATCTGCTACGGGACAGTCAACAGGTGTTGCAACCTTTAGAGGAGATGGTGAATTTATTATGAAGATAAGAAGATTTATACCAGATTTCATATCTCAAACAGGAACAACTAGAGTTACAATACAATTAAAAAATTATCCAAACAGCACAAAATCTAGTTCACCTCTTGGGCCATTTGATATTACTTCAGGCACTGATAAAATAGATACTCGTGCAAGAGCAAGAGCTGTGGCTATGAAAATAGAAAATACTGCTGCTAGTCAAAGTTGGAAACTTGGTACATTTAGATTAGACATACAACCAGACGGGAGACGATAATGCCACTAACAAAAAAAGGTAAAAAAATAATGAGATCTATGAAAAAACAATATGGTAAAAAACGTGGAGAACAAGTTTTTTATGCAACTAAAAATAAAGGTAAAATTAAAGGAGTTAAAAAAGCGTAATGGCAAAGATAGCACAAGTATTAACAAGACCTGCACCAGAATATGATTTGCCAACAGCAGAGGCACAGGTCAGAGATCTTGATGCAATTGTAGAAAAACTAAACACTACGTTTCAAGAAGAATTAAAAGATGAGGTAGAAGCACAAAACTTCTTTTTAAATTAATGGCAAATAGTTTTATAAATAAAAAAGCAGATTTAACGACAACAGATTTAACTACATTATATACAGTGCCTAATTTCAAGACTGCTGTTGTAAAGTCATTGTTAGTAACCGAGGACGCTGGATCAGGAACTACAATAACTATAACTTTAGTTAATTCTAGCAGTGCTATATTTAATATATATAAAGACAAAGCTGTTGGATCAAAAGAAACTTTAGAACTATTAACTCAACCATTAGTTATGGAAGAGGGTGAGATACTTAAAGTACAGGCAGCTCAAGGAAATGAACTGCATGTCATAGCGTCTATATTAGAAATACAACCAAGAGAGGTAACAACATAATGATTGAATTACAACCAGATAAAATTATTGAAAAGATAACAAACAAGAAAACTGGTGAAAAATATAAAAATGATAAAGAATGGAAAGACAAAGGCATACCACCAGAAGACATTAGAAGAGACGTAACTGTCCTTATGCCAAGTCTTGATTTATTTGGAAAAACAAAATAGAATAGTAAAATGGCCATAACTAGATCACAACAAGCAAAACAGATGTTACAAGATGGAGGACGTATTGGACTCAAAGCAGGAGCACAATTTGATACGTCGTTAGGAGGTGGAGCTATATCACCTGGAACGGATATATCTGGACAATTTAGAGGTGGAGATAGTGGTGGAGATGGAGGCGGAAATAAATTAACATCCACAATAGTAGATACTGCTAAAGAGATTATTCCTTATGTAGTGCAACCAAAAATTAAGGGAATTATTGATTTGATTAGGACTCTTAAAGATACGGATTTCGATATAATTACAAAAGCAGAAGGATCAGAGTTAAGTGAAGATGAATTAAACCTACAAAAAGCAATAAATCAAAAACAACTTGAAAACAAAAAATTAAAAGAATTATTACCTGGTGGTGAAATTACAGATGTAGTTCCAGATTTAACTAATTTAGACGTATTAAATAAAATTGCAATAGATGCAGGACTACCTACTCAAAAAAAGGGTCTTGTACGTAAAGAGGATGTTGCAACACCTGGATCTGCAAGTGCTATAAAAAATATACAAGGTATGAAAAGATATAAAGATCCTGTTACGGGAGAAGATGCACCATTTTCTGTTAATGAAATTATAGATCTTGAAAGTCCAACATTACAAGATTTAACTGATCAACAGATTAAAGACGTATATGACATGGTATCTCTACCAGGTCAAAATAGAACCATGGCAGCAGAAGGTGGTATCATGCCAAGACTAAGTCAATTAAGTGGCAACGTATCTTCTGCAGAACAAATGTTACAACAAATAAATCAAAGATTAGAATCAGCTGAATCTAGTTTAGGTTCAGGTAGTGGCATGCAACAACCATTAGCTCAGGTTGAACCAAATGCAATGAGACCTCCTGGAACTTTTATGGGTAGACCTTTGAATGCTATGACTCGTCCAGAAAATACCGCTGGACCTCAGGTGGCAATACCAGCAAGTGGAATGCAGTTACCAGTATCCAGAGGAGGCCCTGGTCCAGATCAATTAGAGAGCCTTGCTAGAAGTCAAATAGGAAATGGTTTTTATGATATAAACGCTAATTCAGGTGGTAACCTATCACCATTACAACCACTGGGAGCAAGCGGCATACCAGCAGCAGGTTACGCGGATGGTGGTAATGTTGTGGGTGGTGAATTTGATTTTGAAACTGCAAGACAGATGTATGGTTTAGGTAAACTTGTTAAAAAAATCACACGTACAGTTAAGAAAGTTGCAAAGTCACCTATAGGTAAAGCTGCGTTATTAGCAGCACCATTTGCATTTAATCCTGCATTTAAAACAGCAACAGGTTCTTTATTTAAAAAAGGAATAGCAGGTTTATTTGGAACTCCAAGTCTTGCAGGTGTTCCAGATTTTGTTTCAGGTGGAGGAACAATGGGTCTTTTAGGTAAATTAGGTTTAACATCAGGTGGTGGATCTATGGTGCCAACTCTTAGGGGTATAGGCACATTAATTACAGGAGCATCAGCGGTAGCAGGATTATTAACACCTGAACAAGAAGAAGAAGCACAAAGAGTATCTGATGAGACTGGTATAGATATAGCAGAGATAAGAGCTAATCCTGAAAAATATTTAGCACCTAGATTTAGAGCAGGTGGTGGCCTG
>Ga0209348_1001260_pt1 | contig 12374 bp, 16 predicted proteins | sample ETNvirenome_2_30_FD_184065 | JGI IMG/M metagenome (GOLD analysis project Ga0209348, IMG submission 184065) | Marine viral communities from the Pacific Ocean - ETNP_2_30 (SPAdes) (version 2) | ecosystem: Environmental > Aquatic > Marine > Oceanic | place: Pacific Ocean | collected 2013-06-22 | reverse complement strand
AGGTTGACAATCGAACTGATTTAAATGATTCTGAAGTCAAAGAAATACATGAGATAAATCAAAACCTCATAGAATCCCCTGTAGATCAGCAATGGTTGCTTGATTCTACAGAAAAGTGGTGCCGTGACCGTGCAATTTATCTTGCTTTGATGGAATCAATTCACATCGCAGATGGCAATGATGAAAAAAAGAATCGTGATGCTATACCAACCATACTATCAGATGCCCTTTCAGTTTCCTTTGACAACAACATTGGACATGATTACCTACTAAACTACGAAGACAGATATGAGTTCTACCACAAGAAAGAAGAAAAAATTGAATTTGATCTGGAATATTTTAATAAAATTACCAAAGGTGGTCTACCTAATAAGACTCTTAACATCGCGCTTGCTGGTACTGGTGTCGGGAAGTCTTTATTCATGTGCCACTTTGCTAGCTCCGTGTTGTTACAAGGGAGGAACGTACTCTATATTACAATGGAGATGGCAGAAGAGAAAATTGCTGAACGAATTGACGCAAATCTTTTAGATGTTTCAATACAAGATCTAACTGATCTACCAAAGACAATGTTTGAGAATAAGGTTACTGCTGTATCCAAGAAGACTCAAGGTCATTTAATTATCAAAGAATATCCAACTGCAGGTGCACACAGTGGACATTTTAAAACTTTATTAAATGAACTTGCATTGAAAAAATCATTTAGACCTGATATAATATTTGTAGATTATCTAAACATTTGTGCATCTTCACGTTATAAGGTAGGTAGTAATGTCAATTCTTACTCGTATATCAAAGCAATTGCGGAAGAACTTCGTGGTCTCGCCGTCGAAGCGAACCTACCGATTGTATCCGCAACTCAAACTACTCGGAGTGGTTTTGCTAGTTCTGATGTTGATCTTACCGATACCTCTGAGTCATTTGGCCTTCCTGCAACTGCTGATCTTATGTTTGCTCTTATTTCAACTGAGGAATTGGAGAACTTAAATCAGATAATGATTAAACAACTTAAGAATCGTTATAATGATCCGACTATTTTTAAGAGGTTTGTTATAGGAGTAGATCGTGCAAAGATGAGATTATATGACTGTGAGCAGAAGGCACAGGATGATATCCTTGACAATGGTAAGGAAGAGGAGTATAATAAACAAGACAAAGTTCCTAAAAAATCATTTGCTGAGTTTAAATTTTGATAGTCCAAAGAGTTAAATGGTGCAGTGCCACTGTAATTCTCATTGCTATGGTTTTTCATGTTATGGGTTGGACTCCTTGGAATAGCATACTCCAAATGATAGGTGCTGCTGGATGGGTCTACGTTGGTAAAAAAATGGGAGAACGTGCAATTATCTTAAACTTTTTACCACAATTTTTTATCATAATACCTGGTCTTATTATTCTTTATTTACAACATGACTAAAAAAATTGATGAAACCTATATTTGAGGAAGAAAATTTTCTTGATCCTTATACTTGTAAAAAATTAACTGAGTATCAAGAAAATAATTCACCAAATGATATGTCAAAAGGGTTTTGGCAAAGTCGAATAGTAACACAATATGACTATGATATAAAAAAAATAACTGACATAATTCATGCTCGTATAGCAATTTCAATGATGAATTTTTATAATCATAAGGTTTATTTGGAATTTACAAATCTAGTATATTGGGGTGAGGGTATGGAGTTAGAATTACACGCAGATAATTTTTGGATAGACAATCCAAATAAAGAACATTATACATCACATCGTGATTATTCATCTGTTTTATATTTAAATGATGACTTTGATGGTGGGCAAACTTATTTTAGAAGTAGTAGTTATCAAATAAAACCAAAAACTGGTAAGTTAGTATTTTTCTCATCTGGATCTGAACATGTTCATGGAGTTAAAAAAATTATAAGAGGTAAAAGATATACTTTAGCAACATGGTTTACAAGAGATAAAAACTATGCTATGATTTAAAAAAAATATTATTATGCCTGAAGGAAAAAAAATTGACTTTGATAAGTATGCTTTATTCGTGGATGGTGTCACATCCCATCCCAGTAAAGATTATCAATGCTTTATTGAGAGTGTTAGTTCCCTTAATGGAAAGGGTGCCAATATTGAACGTCTTCTTACTGCTGCCGTTGGCATTTCTGCTGAAGGTGGTGAGTTTATGGAGATTGTCAAGAAGATGGTTTTCCAAGGTAAACCTTGGGATGAGCATAATCGAAAGCATCTTATTATTGAGTTGGGTGACGTTATGTGGTATGTAATGCAAGCATGCATGGCATTAGATGTATCACTAGATGAAGTTGTAGAAGGAAACGTAGATAAATTAAAGAAGAGATATACTGGTGGGGAGTTTAATGTGTACCAATCAGAAAATCGTAAGGAGGGAGACCTATGAGAGAACAACTAATCAAAGCATTACTTGCACATGCCCAAGGTGATATTGCTAAACACAAAGCAAACATTGAAGTATATCTTACAAATCCTGTGGGTATTGGAGAGCATTCAAACATTGTAGAAGCAATCGAAGGAGAGTTAGACATGATTGCAAAGTACCAAGATCAGATAGACATTATAAATAAATACTTCAAAAAGTAAGTAGTCGTGGCAATCAACAATAAAGATGTTGAAGTATTAAGTGAGGCATTGTTTTGCTACTATTTTGCCATATATTATAAGAAGAAACAAGGTGGTTATAATTTTGCTGTATGGAGTAGAATAAAAAATTCATCAGATCTAACATCTTTTACAGATAGATTCGGTATTACATCGATGGTGCATGGTGTTAATAATGATCCTGCATTCATATCAAGACTTTCAAAAGTCACTGAATTTTTAGTTAATAGAAAATCTTTTTGGGCAAATGCTCTTAAATCTCAAATGGAGGCATTCTTTTCTGGTGCTAATTTAAAATCTGGTAATTCTTATTTTATTATGAGAGCAGACATGATACCAAAAGACTATGATCCATATACTGCATATGATGAATTATCACAAAAGGTAAGAGGTAAGTTGGGTTTTAGGGGAACAATTGATAAAGATAAATGGAACCCCTCTGATGTTTGGATATTTACAAAGAAAGCATCAGATTCTCTTAAAAAATTCATAGCATTATTTAAAAGTCAACTTGTCAATCAACCAGAATACTCTGTCAAGATGATGGAAAAGTTGAATAATAAGATATATTCATTATATAAAGATGGGGTTTTATATCCTGTATCATTGAAGGCACCTACAGGAAAAGCAAAGGTTGTCTTTGAAAATGATACAACATCTGATATTGTCAAGGTGGTAAAGTATGATGAAATAGATTTTTCGACTGATAACCAAGATGCAAAGATTAGATTTTCTGTTGATCTTGTAGATAAAGAAAGTGGTAAAAAGATTAAACCTAATTATATCAAAGGTATAATTAAGACTAAGACTGTATTATCTGGGGGAGCAAGACTCGAAATCGAAGCAGGTGGTGCTGCTAGATATGGATCTATGGGTACTGAAAACTATCAGTACTTGATAAGAGAAACTGATCGAAGTGGGATATTATCTTTGAATAAAATTAGAAATAAGAAAGAATTTTTTGATTTAAAAAACAAGTATTGGGGTAGAACACAAGGTGCTCAATGGTTAGCAAGGGCAGAATACGTTAGAGAGTTTAAGAAAGATGCGAAAGCATTTAGAAAAGAAATAGAACCATATACACAAGAATTGTTCAAACATATTAACGGTACTGTATGGGATTCTGCATCAATAGAGATGAAAGCAAAGAGTCCAGAGGAAGCATATCTAAATAAAACACATGCAGGAGAAGTTGCTGTTGCTGTGGAAGATATCACATCAAATATAATGAGAGATATTACAGTAGAAAACTTATTCAACTTAGCAGCATCACAAGGGTTTGGAGCAGGAGTATCTCTATCACAATTACAGATGAGAATGAAAATGCAAAAACGAATGAGTAAGGAATTAAAAGAAGAATTTAAATCAATAGATGTTAGCAGTTCAAAGAAGTTGTGGACTTCTTGTTTTTATTTGGTGGTGAAATAAAATGCCTCAAGCTGTTAAAATATCAGATGTAAAAAAAGAATTGAAAAAACTTGTGAAAAAAAATAAGTTAACTAAGAATGCGTATGTAGAACAAAGTCCAGGTGAAGTGGTGGCATATGTTGATTATCTCAACACAGAATATGAAAAGGCTCAAAAAATTTTAGATAGTGTATTAGATACTTATTTTGTGGAAGGAATAGCTGGTAGAAAAATACCAGAAATTACAGGAAGTACAAAAACACTAAGAGTAAAAATAGGTCAAACAGCACCCAAACCAATTATAAATTTTAGATCTTTTAAAAGAGGTGATAATGCTCCCACTGATGTTCAAGAAGCAGGATCAACATTTATACTTGATATGGTTCTAAGAAAAAATAGAAGATATTACAGTGTTAATGACATTTATAATGATAAAGAGGTAATGAAAGTTTTAAAAAATAAATATTTTGTCAATCATCAAAGTGCAATAAATGATTGGATATACACATATTATCAACAACAAAAAAAATTTTTACAAGAATATGCCAGTCCATCTTGGGATAAATTTCAATATGGTGATAAAGATTTTGTTAAATTTTTTTCTGGTTATATCACGGATAAAAAGTTAGGAATTTATTCTGATTTTGAAAAAGGGGAGAGAGTTGCAAAATACACGGAATGGAATCCATCTGATATTTACGCAGTCAAAAATATGTCTCTTGTAAAAAATAAACTTGATAAAATTTTTAAGGTTGATAATAAGGAAAATAGAGGTGCCCATCTTGGAGAATTGAATGCATATTTGATTGAGTTGATTGATAAAAAAAAGTTGGTTGGTATATCTCTAAAACAAATTAAGGATAATATGAGAGCAATACTTGAAATACGTAATACTAAAACCACCTTTAAAGATCCACACATTGAAGATGAAAGTTTCACAATAAATGATGTAAAATTTCAACCTGATAATATTCATATAAAACAAACTGTTACGACGTATATTAAATTTGGTGTAAAATTTTCAATTAATATTTCTAGTTCATCTTCAGAATATGGAAATTTGTCTTATATGACCTCAATTACAGGAGCGTCTGCTCAAGGTGGAAATGCACCTGTTGCTTTTGTTAATGATTTAATCAGAGAAAAAGGAAGTGGATATACATTCATAAATGATAATAAGCAATATCCGAGAACAAATGAGGAATTTTTAGACCCATCTTTAAGATCAGCAATAAAATATGATGAAAAAGATTACGAAAAATGGTTTAAATTCGTTAAAAAATTTTTTAAAAAACCTGATAATAATTCGAAAAGTTATGATCAATTTCATGAATATATTTCAGGATTATATCAACAAAAACTTTCTACTGGTGGTCCTCCATGTGCACAGACCAAGTTGATGACATTGCATTTTTTCTATGACACACTAAGAACTTATTCAAGAGATGCAGATTTTTGGTTAAGAATGTTATACTTAGGTATGAAAGTTGGTACAAGATTTGCTGCTCATGCTAAGATATATGAGAGTGGTGATAAGGAGGAATAATGAATAAAACCATCGATCAATTGATACAATCCTTTGAACCTCGGTCAAAGAATCGAAAACAAATCTTCAATGATTTTCTACATCATTGTTTTATGACCATCGATACAATGATTACTTCTGAAAAACGCAAACGTAATCAAGATAAATATATTATTATGAGGCAAAATCTCATTAACTATCTTATCGTCAACGAAAGAAAAGTAACATCCAAACTTTATCGATGAAATCATTTTTCCAATTTTTCACTGAATCACAGGCAGTTCAACAAGCCACCCGTATGGGTTTGCAGAGTGACGGTCATGGTGGATGGTATAGTAAAGATGGAGAATTTGTCGCAAAGACAGAAAGAGGACAACTTAAATTTTTTAATAAGAGACAGAGAATAGGTAAGCAAGATCCACCACAGTCAGATAAAGAAAAGAAGTTATCAAATACGACAACCGAAAAAGATAAACCAGTAGAGATGATTCCACCAGAGGTGGAAAAAACAAAAGGAACTTTAACAGTCGCATTTGGTAGATTTAATCCACCAACCACTGGACATGAGAAACTTTTAGATACTGTGGCAACATCATCTGATGATGGAGACTATGTAATCATACCATCAAGAAGTCAGGATAAGAAAAAAAATCCCTTAGATCCTGATATGAAAGTATCTGCAATGCAACAGATGTTTCCAAAACATAAGAATAAGATTATAAATGATGCAGGTAATCGTACGATATTTGATGTATTAAAGAAGGCACATACTGATGGTTATGCAAATGTAAGAATTGTAGGTGGTAGTGATCGTGTTGCAGAGTTTGAAAAACTTACTGGAACTTACAATGGTAAACTTTATAATTTTGATAATATTGAAGTTCGTTCTGCTGGTGATCGTGATGCCGATTCTGATGATGTATCTGGTATGTCTGCATCGAAACAAAGAAAGGCAGCAGCAGAGAATGATTTTGAAGGTTTTTTAAGAGGTGTTCCAACTTCGATGAATAAGAAGATGGCAAAAGACTTATTTAATAATGTAAGAAAAGGAATGAATATTAAAGAAGGTTGGAATTTATGGCAAATCGCACCTAAGTTTGATTGGAAAAATTTAAGAGAAAATTATATTAACAAAAAGATATTTAATATAGGAGAAATTGTAGAGAATGTTAACACTGGATTAGTTGGTAAAATTATTCGTAGAGGAACAAGTTATTTAATATGTGTTACAGAGGATAAAATCATGTTCAAATCATGGATTAAAGATGTATCTGAATCAGTTGTAAATGGCACTGAAGTTGGAGGAGTTCCACCAGATCAAAGATTAATTGGCACTGATTCTCATCGTAAATATGTAGAGACAATGGTACCTGGTTCTTCCTACGGGAAACATTTCATAAATAAATATAGAAAAAAGAAAATTGACACAAAAAATGGGTAACATAATATCTGAAGATGCTGCAAAACCAGTACAATCTGGAGCGGGTGCTGCCGATAAAATTCGTAAATCTGCACGTCAACTTGCGTATGATGTTAGATATAAAGTCAAGCAAGGATTCAAGGACGGTCAGAAAGCAGATCCAGTTTCACTAAAAAGAGCATACTTGTCTCAACTTGGAAAGTCACCTGCACCTGGTAATGTAAAGCAGTTGGCTAAAAAAATGTTAGTTGGTGAAGAGTATGATTTTGTAGATGTGTCAAATAGTATTTCAAAATTAGTTAATAAAGCATTTGTAGAGCATCATCAGAAAGATAAAGATGGTAATACAATTCCACATGAAGATGAGATAAAGGAAGAGTCCGAAGGTGGTAAGTATAAGATTCGTGTCAAAGACAAGAAAACTGGTAAGTCATATGTTCGTATGGCAACTCGTGATAAAATTTCAGAATTAAGAAAAAATCCAAATATTGCATCTGTCGAAATGACTGGATATGGAACTCCATATGAAGGTGAGAAGAAAAAAGGTGAACAGACTGCAAAAACAAAATCAGGTAAAGGTTTAGATCCAGTTGGTAAAGAAGATGGTGATGTTAACAATGATGGTAAGAAAGATAAGACAGATTCATATCTTATGAATCGTCGTAAGGCTATTGGTAAGGCAATGGCAAAAGAAGAGTTTATAGGTGAGGTTGCAGAAACTGATAAACCAGATGCGAATCAGAAGAAAATGGATGTAATGAAAGGTAAGAATAAAATCAAAATTAATCCTGATATGAAAGAGGAGAAGCATAATGATAAGAAAAAGGGTGAAGAGGATGAAGGTAGTTTTGATGCAATGAAAGATTTGAAACCAAAAGAAGGTGACGATCCAAGATCCATGCCTACTCTTGTAAATCTTATGAAGAATAAGTTAAGAGCAAAAGGTTTAAACATGTCATTTAAACTAAATGGTGAGTTAGTTGATGAGATGTATGGTTCTGGCGGTGAAGAAAAACCTGATAAGTCAATTGAAACTCAGGAAAAGAAAGCAAACCAAATTAAAAAAATGGTATTGCGTAAGAAAATACAAGCAGTATCTTCTGGTGCAGGAAAAGAAATCATGGCATCTCATGAACCAGAAGGAGAATCTATCACAGAAGATCCTGATAAACTTTCTGATAAAGCATATGAAAGAGCAAAAACAATAGGTGCTAGAAGGAGAAGTTCTTACGAGTATAGAAAAAAAGGTAGTTTTGGTCCAGGTAAGAATGAAAGAGCAGGTTACAACTTATCTCAATCACAAAAAAGTCGTAATCGATCACCAGAAACACAAGCTGGTAATCAAACAGGTGGTGGTGCAAAATCGTTCGGATTTTCTAAAAACAAGAGCAACCCCATAAAATCCAGAAGTGGTTATGATTCTGGTGCTGAAGGGCATCGTAAGAAAAGAGATGAGAAAGTTACCACGAAGAAGGATGGAAAGACACCTTTGAAGACACCTCGTTATAAGATGAGTGCTAAAAAGAGAATGGATCATCATAGTTCTAGAAGACAAGAATTAAAAGATCCTAAAAAGAATCCAAAGCATACTGCTAATATGAAGAAAGAAGAAGTAAATCCAACAGTTCAGTCAGCATTAGATTCTCTAAACTCAATAGTAAAAAAAAACTTTAATTTAGGTGAAGAAGGATACGATATCGCAAGAGATCAAGGAAGGGTAAGACCATCCAAGGATAAGAAAGACGGAACTTCATATCCACCAAGTGAAGAAATGAAAAAGACACAGAAGGTAAACACAGGACCTTCTGCAGCTGAAATTGTCAAAAAGAAATATGGCAAGGCTGTTATGAATTTGGGTAAAAAATAATGCCAGCACTATCTAAAAAACAACAAAAGTTTTTTGGAATTGTTCGTGCCATACAAAAGGGAGAGCAAGCTCCAACTACACCTGAGACTGCAAAGGCAGCTGCAGATATGAAAAAAAGTGATGTGAAAAAGTTTGCATCCACAAAACATAAAGGTCTTCCTGAGAAGAAGGTTACGAAGGAAGAATTGGATAAGAATGATAAACCTTTTGTAAAACACTTAGTCAAAAAACTAAGGAGTGGTTCTAAAACACATGCGAAACAAGCAGATGATTTAGAAAAAGCAATGAAGGAAGAGTCAAATCCTCGCATACCCAGAAAGAAGGGTCAACCTGCGAACTCAAAGAAACACTCTGACTTGTACACAGATGAAAATCCTAAAGGAACTATTCACGGACTCGGTTTTAAGAACGTGGATACTGCTAAAGCATCTGTCTCAAAAATACGTAATTCTTCAAGATCTCATGCTCATAAAATTCAAGCGGCAGTTGCTATGGAGCAAAGAGCAAGAGAAATGGGTAAAACCTCTGAGGCAGCAGTCTATCGAAAGTTCATCAACTCGATGAAAAAGAAAACCAAAAAAATGAACGAAGCAGCAAACCCTGCACAACAAGCTGCTATCGCAATTAGTATGAAGAAACAAGGTCAAAAACCTAAGAATTTTAAAGAACAGTTAACATATAAGCATTTTGTAAACAAAGCAAAAGAATCTTCAACAAGAGTGGCAAAAAACAAAGAAAGGCAGAGAGAGATGAATGCCATGGCTGCCTATAAAGATAAAAAAGAGAAAGGCATTAAGTTTTACGACAAGAAAGGAACAGGTAGAATTAAGGCAGGTAAAAAAGTTTACGATTAGTTGCTATATAATATAGTATACTTTTGTAATCATGCTTTCATTTTTACTACCATTTGCATCAAAAATTATTAGTGATGCAGTAAACAAGATTCCCGATGACGCAGAACTCGGAGAAAAATTAATCGACATATGTCTTGTAATTATAGGAAAGGCAGTCAAATTGACCAAAACCGATGCAGACGATAAGTTATTTGCACAGGTAGAAAAGGCAATTAAATCACGTTAATTTCAGACTTATATAAATATCTTTAGAAAAGAATTATTAATAGGTAAAAAACATGTCTCTTTGGGGAAATTCCGATAATGTAACGTCACGAGGGACTGTATCACTCGATTATAGTACAGGACAGGTTACAGGTAATGCAGGTGGAAGTGGCACTCAGTTTGGAACTGTAGGTGCTGCCAAAACAGGTGATGTGATAAGGTTTGGTCTTGTAGGGGGAACTTATTTTGGTGACGCTGTTATCACAGGCATTACTAGTGCTAGAGTATTAACCATAGGTTCTACTGCTGGATTATCAGGAGCAGCAATTGCTTCTACTGATTTCTTTGTGAGTGAACTTCCAAAATATACTGTATTGGATTCTACTTATAGTGAAAAATCAACTACTGCTGACAGAAGAGTTTATGGTATAAGTACTTCAATGGGTAGTGGATCATTTACTGCTCCTGGTCAGGGATGGGTTGGTGTTACTACATATATGCAAACCAATCCTGATGGAAGTACTACACTAAGAGTTAAATCTGAAATACTTGTAGCTCAATCTGGTATTTCAACTGGTGCAAACAGTATCTTATATCCAACTAACGAAGGTTAATTTTTGTAATATGATATGAAATTTGACGAATTGAATGAGAGTAATTACATGCTCTTTGCTATAAAATTCTATGACAATCCACAATCAGTCACAAAAGAAGACTTTGAGGATGACTTGAAAAGAATTAAATACATTAAAAGATTGTTAAAAAGGTATCAAAATAATGGTGAACTTAAAGTTCATCTGATACTTAATCATTTAACGGTCTTATTTAATGTCTTTAATGAGGCAACAGTGCCAATTTTGTTTTATAACTTAGAAAAAGATCTTTGGCCAAGTATTAAAAGTTTCTTAGTTTTTTTGGGTAGGATTCCTGAATATCCAAAAACTGAAATTAACGATATTGAAGAAGATCCTGAGTGTCTATCTCAATTACGTTCACTATAATGGATATTGATAAAGTTATTAAGAAGATTCGTCAATTGAAAGAAGAGATGGCTTCTGGTGGAATACCAACCAATAATGCAAGTAGTGGTAATATCGCAGGTCTACCACCTGATAGTCCTCCTGTAAAACAGAAGAAAAGATACATATATTCAGGGAGGGGATCACGTAAAATGTGGTTGACAAACAAGAAAAATGGATGACAATACGAACGTTAATGCAGCAATATTAGAAAGATTAGAAAAAGTTGTCGAATCTCTACAGGAAAACTCTGTAAAGATGGGGCAACTTCTTGCTGTTCATAATGAAAAGTTAGATAAGCAAGATCGTATTGATGCAGTATTGTTTGAGAAGATAGAGCAAGTAGACCAGAAATTAGATCGTCACGCAGAGAGTATCAAGAAAGGATGTGAGAGGGATATCAAACTTGTAGATAACCGTTTAAGAGTTATAGAGAAGAAGATGTGGACAATCGCAGGTGCACTGACTATTATCAGTTTTGTAGTATCACCGATTGGACAAAGATTTGTAAAAGGATTGACAACAACACCGCAACAGAGTATAATAATAGAAAAGTAATTACTTTGTAATGAGTGAAGTTGAATTTAAGAAGCATCGTGTGTTCCGTGAAACACAGGATGTTATTTTTTATGATATATCTGTAGATGAATCAAATGCAGCAGATCTGGTTGTGCATACTGGATCTGCCACATCTCCACCTGCTGACTGTGTAGGTGGTAAGCAGTTTTATATTCATGGGTTTCAAGATGATTACAATCGAGTTGTATCTGGTGAGAGAACATTTGAACTAGTAAATCTTCAATGGAAATATAAGTACCATATCGTACATCTCAATCGTCAAAGTGGTGCATTAGTTATACCTCGTGGAACTTTTCATCGATCTGTATCAGGAGAGAAAGGTTCGATTGTAATTAATCAAGCAAAAAGATATGATGGATTCGATCCTCAGTCGGAATTTTATCCTGTATCCACTGCTGAGAATATGGATTTATACAATGTTCTGAAAAATGAGACACCAGTTGTGCATACTTTAGGTGAGTAATGGATATCGTTGATTCGAAATACATTGGTTTAATATCATCAAGATTACAGAAGTTTAAGAGAGTCAAAGCAGATCTTTATAACTTCCGTTGTCCAATTTGTGGTGACTCTCAGAAGCACAAGAACAAGGCAAGAGGATATTTCTATCAGGTAAAGACAAATACAAACTATAAGTGTCATAATTGCGGAGCAAGTTTATCATTTAATAATTTTCTAAAACAAATTGACAGTACACTCCATAAACAATATGTGATGGAGAAGTTCAAGGAGGGTCATGCAGGTGGTCGAAACTTTGTTGTCGAGGAACCAAAGTTTGAATTTAAAAAACCAGTATTTAGAAAAAAGTTAGATTTACCAAGGGCATCAGAGGTTACAATAGCAAAGGAATATCTTGAAAAAAGAAAATTAGATCCAACTAAATTTTTCT
>Ga0209348_1001259_pt1 | contig 12375 bp, 21 predicted proteins | sample ETNvirenome_2_30_FD_184065 | JGI IMG/M metagenome (GOLD analysis project Ga0209348, IMG submission 184065) | Marine viral communities from the Pacific Ocean - ETNP_2_30 (SPAdes) (version 2) | ecosystem: Environmental > Aquatic > Marine > Oceanic | place: Pacific Ocean | collected 2013-06-22 | reverse complement strand
AGAAGGGCGAGAATACTAATCGCATACAAGATGCTAGACAACGTAGAACTGATATGTATTTAGATGACTATGACAACTTCATGGAGCTATTACATAAAGAGATTACAAGATTTATAAACTATTGTGATAAGAAGGATATAACACCTGCATTTAGATTGAATGGCACAAGTGATATACAATGGGAACACAAACTATACAAGGGCAAGACTATGTTTGAACATTTTCCTGATGTACAGTTCTATGATTATACTAAGATACCTACAAGAAAAGTATCACATATCAAGAACTATCATTTGACATGGAGTTATTCAGAAGCTAATCAAAAGTATGCTAATTGGTTTGACAAGATTGCATACAACATAGCAGTAGTATTCAATGGTGCTTTCCCTATCTATTTCAAGGGTAGAGAAGTAGTCAATGGAGATGAAACAGATTTAAGATTTTTAGACAAAGACAATGTTATTGTTGGTCTAAAAGCAAAGGGCAAGGCACGACATGATATGTCAGGCTTTGTCATTCATGTATGAGATTGAGAACATTAAGTTGTTGATAGATTAGAATATATGATAGACTGATTTTTCCTCATGTGCGAGGGTGTTTCAATGTCGATAAATAACAAAACACAGCATTGCGAGGCAACTGTTTTGCTAGTTTCAAAGTCTCTAATAAAAAACTAGCATGTTTACAAGGGCAGAAAATTCTACGAAGAAACAAATTTTAAATAAGTTTCTAAGTAAGAGCAGTCTGAAAGGGTATATAAAGATTTTCTTTATATCTGATTAGTGCAAAGGTTCGAAACTTTGTCAATGAGTAGCTCTCAAACTATGCGACTGCCTGTCCTTTTAAGCATATTATATAAGGAGATAACAATGAAAGTAAAACATTTAAAAACTAAAACAACAATAGAACTAACACCAGAAGAGGTGCATGACTGGATTACAAAAGTTAATCAGCTTGATAGTATGTTAGATAATATTTCAGAAATGAAAGATTTATACTTATCTGATATACTTAATTTAGATGAACTCAAATGGAGAATGACTAGATTATTTAATTTAAACTGGGATAGAAATACACATAGATATATTAAAATTATAGATAGACGAATGTCATAACAATAACTAAAAGGAGATAAATAATGAAACTTAAACAAGTATTAGAGATACAAGAAGTATTAGGTAAAACAATACCTATTGACATGAACCACAAATGGGTGTATTATAGTGACAGTCGTGAAGAGTGGGTAGACATCATGGATTTAGATATAGTACATGCTATAAGAATATTAAGAAAGCATGTAGGAACTGATTCATATCCGTATGTAAGTGATGTACCTGATTGGGACGAATTAAAATCAATAGAGGAGATAACATAATGGATAGATATAGAGTAGAATTATCATTAAATGTTTGGTCTGATACTGACAAAGGAGCAGTAAAAATTGCACAAGATATTTGTGATGAACAAAAACAAAAGTTTGATAATAGATGTGAAATTATTAAAGTATGTAGTAGTCCCTTTGGTAGAATAGAGGGAGAAGATATTAAACTATCAGAAATGAGTGATGAGCAACCAAATGTAAAAGTATTATGGTTAGAATAAAATTATAAGGAGAATATATGAGCAACCAACACAATGAAAAAGCATTTGAAAAGATTATGCAAGAGGTAGAAGAACTTGACAGCAAGGGTTTATTAGAGTCAGAGATTCAAACTGTATGCGAAACATACGGACTGCATGAAGATGATGATAGAGATGATATATTATTTTTTATTGCAGAAAGTAATTTACATTATGACTTAGTATAATGGCAGTAAGAAACAAAGTAATACAAAGTATAGACCATGTTAAAAAGTGTACATCACAGGGCATAGGAGGGCGTTCTAGGACTATTAAAATATCAACTAAACATATGAACAAAAACAAAAAGCGTTCATATAAATCATATAGAGGGCAAGGAAGATGAATATATTTTATTTTTATGACTGTCCTGTTTTATCGGCACAAGCACAACCAGATAAAATGTTAGTGAAAATGCCACTAGAAACAGCACAGATGTTATGTACAGCACATAGAAAATTAGACGGAGATGAGTATGCTGATGAGGTAGGATTATACAAGAGAGCTTATTGGAATCATCCATGTACAGTATGGGCGAGAGAATGTAGTGCTAATTATTTTTGGTTATACAGACACTTTTTAGCATTAGGAACAGAATATAATTACAGATATAATAAGACACATGCAAGTATAATTAAACTCGCTAAACATTTATCTAAAATACCAGATAATATTAAGCGTACTGGTTGGATTAAAACACCACTAGCACAGGCTATGCCTGATGAGTACAAAAATGATAACCCTATCAAAGCATACAGAGATTATTGTACCCATGAGAAACACTATGCAAAATGGGAGAAAGGTAGAGCTAAACCAGAATGGTGGTCAATATGAGTAATGGATTATGGTTAATTATAATATTTGTAATATTCTGTTGTTATGGAGCAAGTTTAATTATTTGTGATAAGGAGTTTAAAGATGATTAAAAATTTTTTTTATTGGGTATCAGAGTGTTGGAATCTAGTTATGAATGTAAAATATAATCCACTTAAAAATATTAAAGAGCCTTCATTACAAGCCTATTTTATGCTAGTATTATTTACAATGTGGTCAGCTTTTTTTGGATTTATAGCTACATATTATTTAGGTTGGTATGGTTATGATATTGTTACAAGTATTATAGTTCACTTAACTGTACTGATTCCAGTTATATTTACCAACGCAGTATTTAAAGACGCTGAAAGAAATGGGGACAAATGGTTCTTAATATTTAAAAACAAAAGGAAAAATAAATGAAAGCTAGTTTAACTAAAAAAGAGTATAAAAAATTTACAGAAAATGTAGATAAATTAAGTAGGCGTGAGAAGATTTCTATACCTCATGCAGTAGAATTTAAAGGGGATATGATAGAAGTTTCATTGCTAGAAAACATAGACTTACATCATATTGATAATTTGTTAGAGAAAATTGATTCAAAGGGTTGACAATGTCAGCGAAAAGTTTTATAATTGTATCTAGCAGTAAACAAAAAGCCAAAATAAAAAGGAGAAAAACATATGGCAATACAAGAAGGAATCGCCTACTGGGCGAATGTAACTACACCAAATACTAGATTTGAACCTGTGTATACAGTAGATTTGGTGGTAGATGATAGTGCAGCTACTAACTTTGAGAGTAGAGGTTTCAAGGTAAAAGACCTTGTTATCAATGACGAGAAGATAGGTAGAGCTATTACTATCAAAAGAAAAGTGAATGGTCCGAATGGTCTAGTTCGCAACGCACCAAAGTTGGTTGACTCTAACAAAAATCCTATTGATGATTTAGTAGGTAATGGTTCACGAGTTAAAGTTCAATATAACGAGTGGGAAGTTGAGAATAAGTTTGGGACTTTCAAAGGTCTTGACTTTCAAGCTATGCAAGTTTTAGATTTAGTTAGTTATAAGTCTGGAGACGGAGACGAGTTTGAATCATTAGAAGGTGGCGAGGAGTTTTAATATGATTGTCACTATTAATAATGAAAGTGGTACAACAACTTATGATGTATCAAAAGTAAAAGATGAAAGTATTAGAACTCAAGCTACTGTTATGATAAATAAAGTAGGTCAGCTTGAAGTTTTATTAGAAGCTTTAAACTTTACCAGTTCAACACACAGGGCAAATCTAGAAGCCCTCTTGAAAGATTGTCCTGAATCTTTGGTAGAGAATAAAGAGGAAGAAGTCGCAGAAAATACAACAGATTCTGAAGACTAATTCGTATCTCCAAGTGAGAGGCTAGGCTATTTTGTTTAGCCTCTCCATTTTAATTTTTAACGAGGGTAATAATGGAACAAAGTAAATTTGTAAAGTATCATGTGTCTTGTGACGCATGTGGTAGTAGTGACGCTGTATCTGTCAATCAAGACGGTTCAGCTAAATGTTTTAGTTGTGGTAAGTTTTATCCTAAATATGAAAGAGGAACAATGTCAATGACACAATACACAGAACAAAAGAAGATGACAACTGAAAGTAATATTCATGGTGGAATCTTTGCTAAACTTACAGATAGAGGGATTGCAAAAGAAACAGCTCAAAAGTATGGAGTTAAAGTAGTTTACGATTCTTCTGGTCAACTAGCACAGCACATCTATCCTTTCTTTATTAACAACGAGCAATGTGCTACTAAAACTAGATATGTAAAAGATAAAAGATTTTCTTTTAATGGTACACTAGAAGGTAGTGGATTGTTTGGACAAAACTTATTCAAAGAAGGTGGTAAGTATTTAACAATAGTAGAAGGAGAGTGTGATGCAATGGCTGCCTATGAATTATTAGGAAGTAAGTGGGCAGTTGTATCAATTAAAAGAGGAGCTTTATCAGCAGTTAAAGACATTAAAGAAAGTTTAGAATATGTAGAAAGTTTTGATAATGTAGTTATTTGTTTTGATAAAGACAAACAAGGGCAGGAAGCTGCAATTAAAGTAGCTACTATACTTAAACCGGGAAAAGCAAAGATAGTAACTTTACCAAATGGATACAAAGATGCAAATGATATGCTCAAACAAAGTAAACATTCTGAGTTTACTAAAGCTTGGTGGGACGCAAAACTTTATACTCCAAGTGGTATTATTAGAGTATCTCAAAAACAAGAAGACTTTTTTAACAGAGAAAAGAAAGAGAGTATTCCTTTTCCTTGGAAAGGTTTGAATAAAAAGCTGTATGGTTTAAGACAAGGAGAACTTGTAACACTTACAGGTGGCACAGGACTTGGTAAGTCTAGTGTGACTAGAGAACTGGAGCATTGGTTGATAAATCAAACTAATGACAATGTGGGTATCATAGCACTAGAAGAAGATTGGAAAAGAACTGTTGACGGTATACTTTCTATTGAAGCTAATGCTAGATTATATATAGACCAAGAGAGAGAAAAGTTTAGTAAAGATACTTTAATGGATATGTATGATAATGTATTTAAAGATGATAAAGTATTTGTCCATGCTCACTTCGGTACTAATGAGATTGATGATATTTTTGCAAAGCTTCGTTACTTAATAGTAGGTTGTGATTGTAAGTGGATAGTTGTTGACCATTTACATATGCTAGTAAGTGCTGTACATGAAGGAGATGAAAGGAGAGCTATTGATTCTATCATGACTAGACTTCGTAGTTTAGTAGAAGAGACAGGAGCAGGTTTAATATTAGTATCTCACTTAAGAAGAGTTGACGGAAACAAAGGACATGAAAATGGTATTGAAGTTTCTTTATCTCATTTAAGAGGTTCTAATAGTATCGGTCAGCTATCTGATTGTGTAATAGCACTTGAAAGAAATCAACAGTCTGATGATGAAATGGAAGCAAGAACTACTAAGCTTCGTATTTTAAAATCTAGATACACAGGAGATGTAGGTATGGCAACATCATTATTGTATGACAAAGATACAGGTAGATTATCTGAACATGATACATTAGAGTTTGAGGTAGATAATAATGCAGTTAGTATTTGATATAGAGACAGACGGTCTTTACTTTGACGCTACTAAAATATGGTGCTTGGTAGCTATAGACGAAAACGATAAAGTATATTCATATACTAAAGATAACATCAATGAAGGTATTGAATTATTAAAATCTGCTGATAAAATTATAGGACATAATATTATAGGATTTGATTTACCTGTAATTAAAAAGCTGACAAATGTTGACTTATATGCACACACTAAAATTATAGATACTTTAACTTTATCTAGGTTATTGAATCCAACTAGAGACGGGGGACATAGTTTAGAAAAGTGGGGTTGGAAACTTAATTATTTAAAATCAGATAAGCCAGACTTCAATGAGTTTAATGATACAATGTTAGAGTATTGTATTAGAGATGTTAAACTAAATAAATTAGTTCTTGAAAAACTTAGACAAGATAGTAGAGGTTTTTCTAAAGAGTGTGTTCAGTTAGAACATGAAGTGTGTAAGATTTTACAAAGTCAATATGAAACAGGTTTTTTATTTGACGAGAAAAATGCTATGAGTTTGTTATCATCTTTGAATAAAAGAAAGTCAGAAGTAGAGGACGAAGTGCATTCTACATTTAAACCTAAATGGGTAGATGTAAAACAAGTTATTCCTAAACTTAAAAAAGATGGTACTCTTTCTAAGTCAGGACTTACTAATATAGAATATGAAGAAAGAGTTTCTACTAATGATATTACTCCTTTCATGAGAAAAGAACTTAAAGAGTTTAATTTAGGTTCAAGACAACAGATAGGAGAATATTTAAAGGACTTCGGGTGGAAACCTAAAAGATTTACACCAACAGGACAACCTATTGTAGATGAAGGTACACTTAAAAAGATTAATCATATACACGAAGCTCAACTTATAGCTGAATATCTCTTATTACAAAAAAGAGCAGCTCAAGTAGAATCATGGATAGACGCATGTCATAATGACAGTAGGGTTCATGGTAGTGTTATGTCTACTGGAGCAATAACTGGTAGAATGACACATAGAAATCCTAACATGGCTCAAGTCCCTGCTGTTTACAGTCCTTACGGTAAAGAATGTAGAGCTTGTTGGACTGTACCAGAGGGATATAAACTTGTGGGTATAGACGCAAGTGGATTAGAATTAAGAATGTTAGCACACTATATGGCTGACGAGGAGTATATAAATGAAGTTATCAACGGAGACATTCACACAACTAACCAAAGATTTGCTGGACTTAAATCAAGAGATGAGGCAAAAACTTTCATCTATGCCCTCATATACGGAGCAGGAGATGAAAAAATTGGAAGCATCATTAATGGAAGCAGAGAACAAGGTAAAGCATTGCGAGAACGCTTTCTTAGTAGTCTTCCAACACTTCGTACTCTTAAAGAACGAGTTGAAAGAGCTTCTGGAAAAGAATACTTAAAAGGTTTAGATGGTAGAAAAATATATGTTAGACATAGACATGCTTCTTTAAACACTTTACTACAAGGTGGTGGAGCAATAGCTATGAAGAAAGCAATGTGTATATTAAATAAATATATTATCCAAAATAATATTGATGCAAGATTTGTAGCTAACATACATGATGAATGGCAAATACAAGTAAAAGAAACTCAATCAGAAACTTTAGGTAAACTAGGAGTTCAAGCTATACAAGAAGCAGGAGAACATTTTAACATGAGATGTCCTCTATCTGGAGAGTACAAGATAGGAGAAAACTGGAGTGAAACACACTAAACATTGTGATAGTCGCAAAGGAGACATGGCAGAATATTACGCTGTCACTTGGCTCTGGGATAATGGCTATGAGGTATTTAAAAATTGTGGGTGTACTGGATTAGCAGATTTAATTGTTAGAGACACTAAAGGTAACTTAATTTTAATAGATGTTAAAACAGCACAACCACAAAACAAAAAAGGTAAAAATAATAATTACACAAAATGTACAGGTAGAACTAAAGAACAAGTAAAAGCAGGAGTACAATTACTAATGTTTGAACCTCATTGTAGAAAGTTATATTTTGTAAATCACAGGGATAAAAATGACTAAACATAAATCAGAATCAGGACATTGGTATGACAAAGAAGGAGAACCTAGATATACTATAATAGGAGCAAACGGTAAAGAAAGGAATACAACTTTAAGGGACGCTAAGAAAGAAGGATATGTTCCTTCAGTTACATCTGTTCTTAACATAATAGCTAAACCCTCTTTAGAAAACTGGAAAGTAACACAAGCTTTGACAGCTTCTTTAACTTTAGTGCAAGAAGACAATGAAACAAATGATAGTTTTATTAATAGATGTAAACAAGAGTACAGGGAGATAGGTAAACAAGCAGCTATAAAAGGAACTAAAATACATGCTCAAATAGAAAGAGGATTTTTAGGAAAGTCAAAAAACAAAACTTATAAAGTAATTAAAAAGTTTTTAGATGAAAAGTTTCCAAAAGAAACATGGATAGCAGAGGATTCTTTCTGTTCTGATTTAGGATACGGTGGTAAAATAGATTTGTATTCTAAGTCCGGTATCTTCGTAGACTTTAAAACAAAAGATAATCTTGAGGGTAAAGACCCTTCTCGTTTAGTTTATGATGAACATGGTATGCAACTGTCAGCTTACGCACAAGGCTGTGGTTTTGATAACCCAGAGAGAGTATCTATCTTTGTTGATAGAGCAGACACAGAGCTTATAGCTTGTCATGTTTGGGACAAAGAAACACATGTTAAACATAGAGATATGTTTAATAGTATATTAAAATATTGGCAACTGGTAAAAAATTATGAATGGAAGACGAGCAAAACAAATTAGAACTCAATCTTTATATTTGTTATATGAATGGGTTAAAACTTTAGTTACTCCTGAAGAAGCTAGTAAAATGAAAATGGAAGATGCATATAAGTTATTACCTACACAAACTCACATCTATGCAAATAGAAAGTTAATGTTATCAGCTTTTTCTTTAAAATGGATTGTCAAACGAGTAAAAAAGTTGTATAATAAAAAAAGAATAGAAGACATAACGTTAGAGGATATAACCAATGGACAAAACTGAACTACTTAAAAATGTAATAATAGATATAGGTAAATATTTAGAAGCCACAAAAGAATCTTTAGATTTTTTAGATACAGAAGTTCTTGAACAGTTAGTAGCTTGTTTACTATTAGAGATAGAAAGTAGAAACGATAGGACAATTAATTAATGAAAAAAAGAATAAATTATAAATTTGAAGAAGATAAAATTTTAAATATAATTAAATCTTATATTGACGAAACTTATACTCAACACTATGCTAATGGTAAGTATCAAGCTACAGATATGATAATTGATTCAGGACATGGAGAAGGTTTTACAGTAGGAAACATTATGAAGTATGCCATGAGATATGGTAAAAAAGATAACAAAAAAGCAGAGTTATATAAGATAATACATTATGCAATTATTGCTTTATACTTAGAGGATAGCAATGGTAGAAGATAAAGTAGGAACTAAAAATTATTTAGGAATTATAATAGACTATGACAAAGAAAAAAACTTTGACAAGTTTAGTATAGATACTCTCAAAGATAGATATTTTTGGGACAAAGAAACACATGCACAGGAAGCTTTTGCAAGAGCTGCAATTTTCGGTGCAACATTTAAAGGAGAAACAGATTATGTATTGGCTCAAAGACTTTATAACTACAGTTCCGACTGTTGGTTCATGTTTAGCACTCCTATACTTAGTAACGGGGGAACAACTCGTGGGTTACCTATCTCTTGCTTTCTTAATTATGTTCCTGACAGCAGGACTGGTTTATCTTCTCATTATGATGAAAATATATGGTTGGCAAGTTCAGGTGGAGGTATCGGTGGATACTGGGGAGATGTTAGGAGTAATGGTATATCTACTACTCATGGCTCTAGGTCAACTGGTTCAATTCCTTTCATGCATGTAGTTGATTCTCAGATGTTAGCCTTTAATCAAGGCACAACTAGAAGAGGTTCTTATGCTGCATATATGGATATAAGTCACCCGGAGATTGAAGAGTTTATAAATATTAGAAAAGAATCAGGTGGAGATATAAATCGTAAATGTCTTAACTTACACAATGGAGTTAATATAACTGACGCATTTTTAGAAGCTGTAAAGAATGATGAAGATTGGAGATTGATTGACCCTAAAACTAATGAAGCAGTTAAGACTATCAATGCTAGAGATTTATGGTTTCAACTGATAAATGCTAGAGCTGAAACTGGAGAACCTTACATGGTAAATATAGATACTTGTAACAAAGCTCTACCAAAACAACAAAAAGATTTAGGTTTAGAAATTAGACAAAGTAATTTATGTTCTGAGATAACATTACCAACTAACGAAGAGAGAACAGCAGTATGTTGTTTGTCTTCTGTAAATTTAGAACACTTTGATAAATGGTCTAAAGATGAAAACTTTATATCAGATTTAATAACTATGCTTGATAATGTAATAGAACATTACATAGAAAATGCAGTGGACACATCACAACTAGGGGGTTATAGTGCAAACTACAATAGATTTAATAAGTATATTAAAGAAGGTAAAGAAGGATATACTAAATCTGCCTATTCGGCATATAGAGAGAGGAGTCTCGGCTTGGGTGCAATGGGGTTTCATGCATATTTACAATCTAGGAACATACCTTTCGAGGGTATTTTCGCAACTGGATTTAACCACAAAGCTTTTGTATATATTAAATCAAGAGCAACTGAAGCAACTAAACAGTTGGCTGTTGAAAGGGGAGAAGCTCCTGACATTCATGGTACGGGTCGTAGAAACGCTAATTTACTTGCTGTTGCTCCTAACGCTAGTAGTGGGATTATATGTAGTGGTACTTCTCCTAGTATCGAGCCTTATAGAGCTAATTGTTATACTCACAAAACTTTATCAGGTACTTATCAAGTTAGGAACAAATACCTTGAAAAGATTCTTAAAACAAAAGGTTTAAAAGGTAAAAAATTAGAAGAGGTATGGAAAGACATTGCAGGGTCTGACGGTTCTGTACAGCACTTAGATATTCTCTCTGATAATGAAAAAGAAATATTTAAAACAGCAAACGAGATAAATCAGATATGGGTTGTTGAACATGCATATCAACGACAACAGTTTATATGTCAAGCACAATCTGTAAATTTATTTTTTACTTTACCAAAAGCAACTGAAGGTCAAGAGATACATGATGAATACATGCAGTATGTTAATGATGTTCATTGGTATGGTATGAATAAGCTTAAATCACTCTACTACTTTAGGTCTAACGCAGCTAGAAATGTAGAGAATGTAAACATTAAAGTTCCAAGAATCAAGTTAGATGATGTGGAATGTATAGCCTGTGAGGGGTAATATGAAAGTAGAAATATTATATGATGCTTTGTATGATAGATATAAAGCAAAACAAACAGAAGCTTTGTGTAATCTTCAAATGTATTTTATAGAAGGAGTAGGAGTAGCAGACCATCCTGATACAGTAAAAACTGTAGCTAAATTATTTGAGGAGTACGCAGAAGCAACAGAACATTTAAAATTATTAAGGGAGAATAAATATGAGCTTATTGGGGAATAGAGATTATTACAAACCATTTGAATATCCTTGGATGTTTGACTATTATGTATTACAAAATCAAATGCATTGGATGCCAGAATCTGTGCCTTTACATACAGATGTAAAAGACTGGCAAGAACTTACAGATAAAGAAAAGAATTTACTTACACAAATATTTAGATTGTTTACTCAATCAGATGTAGATGTGGCTTCAGGATATATAGATAAGTACATGCCTATATTTAAAAAACCAGAAGCAAGAATGATGATGTCATCTTTTGCTAATATGGAATCAATACATCAACATGCCTACAGCTTACTACTTGATACAGTAGGTATGCCAGAAATAGAATACAAAGCTTTTGCAGACTATGAAGAAATGGCAGACAAGCATGATTATGTTGGTAACTTTAAACCAAGTAAAGCAAACAAAAAAACTATTGCAAAAACTTTAGCAGTCTATTCAGCTTTTACAGAGGGACTACAGTTATTTAGTAGCTTTGCAATTTTATTAAACTTTCCTAGGTTTGGTAAAATGAAAGGCATGGGTCAAATAGTTACCTATTCTATTCGTGACGAGTCTATGCATGTAGAAGCTATGACTAAATTATTTAGAGAGTTTATACAAGAAAACTTAGATATATGGACTGACGAATTTAAAAAAGAACTGTATGATATTTGTAGACAAATGGTTGAGTTAGAAGATAAGTTTTTAGATTTAGTTTTTCAAATGGGAGACATACAAGGACTAACTAAAAAAGATATGTATGCTTATAATAGATATATAGCTGATAGAAGACTACTTCAATTAGGACTTAAAACTAATTATAACCAGAAAGAGAATCCTCTAGGTTGGATTGATGAGGTTACTGGTGTTGAACATCAAAACTTCTTTGAAGGTAGAGCAACAACATACATGAAAGCAGGGTTAAGAGGGAGACAAGACAATATAACTTTTAGTGATTTAAATGAATAAAAAAGAAGCAACATTATTAGGATATAAATTTTTATATAATAGAGCTGGTAAATTAATTACAGAAAGAACTACTACTGATATAAAAAATCTTAAACCTTATTTTACAAATGAAGAGTTTGCAACATTACAAACTATAGTAAGAGAAGGCACTACAAAACTAGATGAGATACATAACTATATTGAAGCTAATTTAAATGCTAGAAAAATGACAGAATGAAATGGGCTAGTTTATTACTAGGAATACTTACTCTTCCTTTAATTTTTAATCTAACACCTTTAGAAGTTTTAAGGCTTAAAACATTTGATGCTGTTGTA
>Ga0209348_1001258_pt1 | contig 12385 bp, 23 predicted proteins | sample ETNvirenome_2_30_FD_184065 | JGI IMG/M metagenome (GOLD analysis project Ga0209348, IMG submission 184065) | Marine viral communities from the Pacific Ocean - ETNP_2_30 (SPAdes) (version 2) | ecosystem: Environmental > Aquatic > Marine > Oceanic | place: Pacific Ocean | collected 2013-06-22 | reverse complement strand
TGGTTTTAACTTCAACCAGTCAATCGTTGACGCTAACGGTAAGATCGTTCCTACATGGGCAGACGTTCTTAACAGAGCTAACTTAGGCTTTGAAGTTATGCACGAGCGTAATGCTCACAACTTCCCACTAGATCTAGCTTGTGCTGAATCTACTCAGGTTGCTCTATCAGCTCCAGCTATAGGTTGACTTTGAAGGTTTATTACCGCTAATCTAAGACAGTGCATGGTTCCTCGAAACATGTATGTGTGCAAAGTAAAGTGATTTCCGACCTAGAGGTGGTGCTCTAGGTCTTTTTTTATGTGAATACTACTAGTAGAATTGAGAAAACAGTATTTATACCAATGAAAGGAGACAGTGGAAAGTTTTTAGGATCATTCATGGCTAATGCTATGGATCTAAATAAAATGAATGGGACACAAAGAATGGACACTGGTGAGGTAAGTCAAGGTACTCAAGAATTAGCTCAAAAAGTAAACGAAAATGAAAAGACTGGTTTGATGCAAAAAGTTGCTGGTTTTTTACAAAATCAAAAAGTACAGGATCTAAATCCTTATAACTCTTTATATCCTGGAAGTCCTGAGAACCCAATGGATCCAATGGGTGTTCCTTTAGTACCAGGACCTGATGGTAATTTAATTAATGAAAACTTAATGAGAATGACAGGAGGAGACAGGGACGAGTTAGAAAGAAGAAGACAAATTTTAGGTCAGGGAATGAGCAGAGATGTAGCTAGATGAGGATGGCAGCTGTAGGCTACTATCCGAGTTTTCCTGTTAAATATTCGAATATGTACAATGATTATTCGATGGTGACAGCAGGATTAGCAGACCCATTTTTGCCACAGAAAAAAGAAAAATTAGATAAATGTAATTTTGTAGTTTCATATATAGGAAAGAATGAACCAAAGTTTGAAATGAACAATCCACACTACATGAGAGAGGTTTCAAGATCTCATTCTGATAGTATTCCCCCTGTTATTCTTAATAAAGAGCCAATACAAAATAGATTTTAATGGCACAAGACGATTCAAAATACACTAAACCTGGCCTGAGAAAAAGAATATTTAATCAGGTAAAAGCTGGATCTAAAGGTGGTAAGCCTGGTCAGTGGTCAGCTAGAAAAGCACAATTAGTTGCACAAAAATATAAAGCAGCTGGAGGAGGTTATAAGGGAGGTAAAGGTAAGAAACAAAAGGATCTTAAGAGATGGGGTAAAGAGAAGTGGATGACTAGAAAAGAGTACGAGAAAAAGAAGAAAGATTAGAATATGGAAATGAAACCCAAAGTTACTATTATTCTCAATAAAAAAGTTTCAGAGGTGAGTGAGTCTTGTCCCACTGCTACCACTGATATCGAAGAGAATGCAAAGAATAGAAACTGGACTATTGACAAATTTGCTTATGGCCCTCTTAATCCTGATGCTCCTGATCCCGGATTCTGGGAAAAGAAAGCTGAACTATGGAATAGTGACATTGACACAGTAAAGACTGCTAGGTGCGGTAATTGTGCAGCATTTGATCAGACTAATAAGATCATGGATTGCATGATAAAAGGTATCAATGAAACTATGGCTGCAGATCCACAAGATGTTTTAGATAGAGCAAACTTAGGATACTGTCAGTTATTTAAATTTAAATGTGCAGCTACACGTACTTGTGATGCGTGGCTACATGGAGGACCTATTAGAGATTGTTAATTATGCATCAAACTCCAAAGATTAAAAAGATTATTGGTGAGTTAGAAAAAGCATCTAAAACTCACAAAGGACAAGCAGAAAGATTAGAAAAAATCTTGTCTGTAATGAAGAATTCTAGTAAGAAAGATGGCTGATAAAGCAATAGAACCAGGAAAGAAAAGTACAGAAAGGTATTTACCTAAAGCTGCTTGGGCTGCTATGTCTAAGTCTGAGAGAAAGAAAACTGATGACAAAAAGAAAAGAGAAAGTCGTAAAGGTAAACAGTTTGTTGAGAATACAAAGAAAGCTAGAAAAGCAAGAAAGATGGCAAGCAAAAGAGCTGCTAGGAGTATGAAATGAGTATTAAAGAAAAATTTAAAAATTTAGCTTCTTCTGGTTTAAATAAATTATCACCTAGTGCAAATTTATTTTTACGTTATTACACAGGATTAGGATCTGAAGGATTAGATTTAAAAGATGATTATTTAACTAAAGTAAGAGAGTCTACTAAATCTGCTGATGAGCGTAGCGGAAGATTTGATAAAGAGTTTATAAATGAAGAAGGAGATAGAGTTATGGGTAAAAGATTAAGTTTTCTTGATTTCCCTAGTGACTTACCTAGATTTGGGCAAGTAAATCCTTATGGTACAGGTCAAAAAGAGATTATTCAAACATTAGGTAGATTTCAATCAACTCCTCAATCTGGTGGCAAGTTTGTAAACATACGAGATACCTACGATATGGTTAACCCACAAGAAGATCCTGATTTAGTTTCTGGTAAATTTCAACCTATAAAAGGATTATCAGAGTTAGGTAGAGCTTTAGGAGGAAGCATAGGAGGTAATAAAGGAGGTGTATATGGATTTGAGGTGTCGCCAAAGACTCGTTTTGCTCGTGCTGCTATGTATTTAACACCTAAAAAATTCAAACCTTTTGATATTAATATTGATATCCCCATGACTGGTGACATAAATAATAGAGAAATATATAAGTAATGGCTGCTCGTATACCTAGAAAGAAAGGTCAACCTGCAAAAAGTGATAAACATAGTGATCTTTATACAGATGAAGATCCAAAAGGCACTATAAAAGGTCTTGGATTCAAGGATAAAAGAACAGCTGCACTGAGTGTTGCCAAGATAAAACGTAGTGGTAGGACGCATGCTCATAAAACTCAAGCTGCTATTGCTATGGAGCAGAGAGCTAAGGTTGCTAAGAAGACCGAAGCTGCTGGTGTTTATAGAAAATTTATTGAAGAACAGAAAAGAAAAACAAAAGAGAAAAATAAGTGACTTGATCTAGTTAATAGATATAATTAGTGGAGGGTGAAAAAAGGATCTCATGATTAATAAAGGTGAAATTTTAGTTATAGACGATTTTATAGATAAAAATTATCAAGAAGATATTAAAGATATTTTATTAGGAAAAGAAGAATGGGGAGAGCTTTTATTTCCTTGGCATTATATTGATGATGTTACAGATGCATTTACTGAGGACAATCAAGGTCGCCCTGGTCTTTCGCACGTATATATAGAATATAACGATGACGGATCTAGTAATTTAGTCAGTGATTTCCATGATCTTTTTATACCTATGTTAGAACTAGCATGTGGAACATTAGAGATACCCACTGCAAAAATTTTGCAAGGTAGATCTTTTATGCAATTTCCTTTAAATTTACAAAGTGATGAAGATGATACTCCGCATATAGATCTTGATGAAGGACATAGACATGTTGTGGTTTTATATTATGTCAAAGATAGTGATGGAGATACCATTATTTATAACGAAAGAACTTTGTCTCATACGTATACTGAGAAGCAAAGGGTGACTCCTAAACAAGGAAGAGTTGTTATATTTGATGGTGGTTTATACCACACAGCACAGCAATGTAGTAAAACACCAAGATGCATTGTTAATTACAATTTAGGTTAAGTATTTTGTTTTTGTAAATTTTCTAAAACTGTATTTTTTTGAATTTTTGATACATCTTTCAAACCATTTGCATCAAACCAAGGAGCATCTTTCCAACTAAATCCTTTTCCAAAAGTATTATCAGGTGCCATTACATACCAATGACAGGCTGAGTCTGGCACATCCACTGCACATTTTGACCAATCATCTTCCCATTGTGGAACTTGTATCCATAATGCTTGAGAAGTTTCAGCTAATACTGGTTTAGCTATGAAAGATATAGTCAAAAAGAATAGACAAATAAATATTCTAGGAATATATCTTATAGAAATTGGTCTACTATAAACCTCCATTACTTCTCCGTAGGAAATATTTTTTTTCATTATTTTAAGCTTTTTTTGATTTTTTTCCGTGAGCTTTGTAATCCATAGCTAGTCCTATAGCTATAGCTTGTTTTCTATTTCTAACTGTTTTATCCCCTCCTGATTTAAGATCGCCTGCTTTGTATTCAGACATAACTTTTTCCATTTTGTGTGGCATTTAAATAGTCTCCTGTAGTTCCTTTACAAAATATGCTACATTAGCTAGATCATCACGCAATAAATTCATATCTGTAAGTTTTGCAATATCATCTTTTGTTCTTATATCGCATCTCTTATTGTGAGATAATAGTCCCTCACAAATATATGTATGAGCGTCCTCAACTGTGATATGAACTACATCACCATCTTCAACATTTTCTATTGCAATTAATTTCTGACCAGAAACTTCATCACCAATTTTCATATCTTTAGCTTCTTTCCAGTCGTTATCGACATAGAATTTATGAGTTAGAGAACAAACAATTTCACTTTCCTCAAAAGTAAATTTAGCTTTTTCTCTATTATTTAAAACATTGACGTATTCAACTTTATACTCTCCTAACTTCATATCTTTCTCATGATTTGTCTTTATAAGATCCCCAACCTTTAAATCACCAGCTCTCTTCTGTGAACCATTAGCCATCAGAATGAGCATCATTGGATCGGGACATCCACCACCTTTCTTACCACTCTTCTTAGATCTCCTTTTCTTAGCTGCTGCTTTCGCTCTCGCTTTGGCTGCTGCTTTATTCCTTGCTCTTTGTGCTGAAGCTGTTCTTGCATGAGTACCAGCTGCTTTTGCTTTTTTAAATGAAGCATGTCTCGCTGCTGCTGCAGCTTTCATTGATGCTTTGTTTGCTGCCTTAGCTTGACTACTTGTTGTACCAGAAGCTTTTCTTTTAGCAGCTGCCATTTGTGCTTTAGTTCTTTGTACACCTTGTTTTGTTGTAGTACTAACCGTCGATGTTTTTGTAGCTGCCTGTGCTTTTGCTTTAGCCATTGCTTTATTTTTAGCAGCTTCTGTTCTTCCTGCTTCACTTATACCAAATGATCCAGCCTTCAAAGCATCTCCAGATGGAATACCAGTTGCTTCAGCTGCTTTTATTCCTTTATTAATTGCTGCTTGATCTCTTGCAGCTTGGCTCATTGCACCACCTTGCACTGCTACATTACTAGGTATTCCTGTAGCTATAGCTGCTTTTATGCCTTTATTAATTGCTGCTTGATCTCTTCCTGCCTGACTTATTCCAAATGAACCAGCCTTTAATCCTAAACCAGTTGGTATACCTGTCGCTTTAACTGCGTCTGATAATCTACTTTGTTGAGCTGCTGCTGTCCTAAGAGCATTTTGTTTATCTCTATTGTCTTGATAATTACTTAAATTAACTGCTGGACTATCACTCTTTTCAACTTTTTTGCCATCTTTAATAGTACCACCTTGTCTCTGTGTTGTAGTTCCTAAAGCTAAACCACCTTGACCATAATAAGTTCTTGTTTTTACTGGATCATCTTTTTTTTCAAATTTTGAAATTGATGGTTGATCTTCAGAAGTACCTTCTGAATGTCTCATTCTTGTATCTACAGCCGGCCCTGGTTGAGAGCCCGATCCCATTGACCCTTTAGGAAATGTATTTCCATACATTCTGTTATCCCTTGCAACTAATTCATTAGTGCTAGTTCTAGAACTTGGATTTTTTTCTTGTCTTGCATATTGTTGATCAGCTCTTCTTTGTGCAGCTCTTTGACCAGAACCACCACTAGCGATTGGTTCTATAAAATCTCCTACTGCTTTTACCACTTCTTCTTCAGCACCATCTCCGAGTCCTTCTAATACTCCAGCAAGACCTTGATCTTCTTCTGGAGCATAACTTTTTTTTGTAGGAATTTTTGTAAAAGGATCTTCAGTTTTTTGAACAGCTACCTTTATGGCTTCTATTACTGGAGAATCTGTTCTACCAGTGTCAAGATCTTGTAATCTTCTTTTTGCTTCTTCGGTATAAGATCCTCTTCTTTCTCCTGCGAATCTTGTTCCAGAAGTATTACCTGTCATTGGTGAAAAGAAATCTGATCTCGCTCTTAAACTGTCTCTTCTTACTGCCATCTATTTAATCTCCTTAACGAAGTATGCAACATCAGCCAAGTCATCTCTAAATAAATCAGTATTTGTTAATTGAGCTATGTCTATTTTACATCTAATATCACAACGATTTTTTCTAGCTCCTGAACCTCTACGGTTAGTTCTATTACCTACTCCACCACCAAAACCTCCTGATGATTTAGAGCTTGATGATTTAGAGCTTGATGATTTAGAGCTTGATGAACCACCACCACTGGAGCTACCACCTCCTTTTCTACCACTACTACCTGATGATCCTCGTCTTCTACTTTGACTTCTATTTATTCCGCTAGTACTAGGTTGATTAGCTGAGCTACCAACTGAATGTCTACTTAGATTATTAGCAGAAACACCTACACCTTGTTGACGCATACCTTTTGGATTACTTGGCATTCCTTTACCATGAGTACCTGTACCAAAACCTCTACTTGCTCTTCCATAGTTAGCTTGAGATGATGCTCCACCTATAGTTCTATCTAACCCAGACTTCCTAAGATTAGATCTAGCTATAGCATCTCTAGCTTTTTGTAAATCGTCGCTTACACCGCCCATTTGTGCAATATTGGTTGTTGCAGAGGTGTTTATTCCTTGAGTCTGTAATGTTTCTGCACCAGCTGCTTGTGTACCAGTTAATTTATTAAATGTATCTCCAACAAAATCTCCAACTCTTTGTAATATATTTCTATTTTCTTGTTCTTCTTTTGCTTTTTCTAATCTAGTCTTTTCATCTCCAGCTGTTGACCTATACATTGATGATAGATCGTCTGTCTTTTCTCCTCTACCACTAATACCTCCTTCAAAATTAGAAGGCATACCTGTCATAAATGCACCTCTATCTTTTATGTAGTTCTTTACATCTTCTTCAGATCTAAAAACTCCGGGTTGTTGAAAATCTGAATAATAATATCCGGGTTTTTCATTACCAAACTTATCATATCTAGGTTTTCCTTCAACGTCTTCTCCATAACTAGACTCTGAAAAGACTTTATCTCTCATATCTTTTCTATACATTTTATAGTCATAACTAGCGTTTTTATCAAGGAATGTAGCATAGTCTTTTTGTCCCCCATCCTGAAAACCCTTTCTAAAAAGTAGTCCTGATCTAATTAGACCAAGAGGACCAGTAATTGTTTTTAAAGGTTTTCCTTCAAAATCCTTATTAGGATCTCGTGGAACAGGGAGACCTTGAGATTGTAAATAAGCATTACGTTCTTTTAAGAAATTTTCTCTACCACTAGCTGTTGAGTATTGTTGAGAAAAATTAGGATCATCACGTTTTTTACGTATAAGTTGTGCGTCTGGAACATTGTAAAATTTAAACCCTTGCTCGCTTTCAGTATATGGTTTTTTTGTATAAACATCTCCTGAACTATCTGTGTAGGTGCTAGGGGATTTTGTTTCTGAATCTTTTATGTACTCACCAACATCATCTTTAGGATAAGTTACTGATGGTGTCTGATTATTATATAGATTTGCTACTTTTACTGGCTCTACTCTAGTACTTAAATTTACATTGTTTTCTCTTTGTCCAGCAAATCTTCTTTTCTCAGCAGACTCACTACCACTAAAAAACCCTTGACTTGCCATTTTTTTCTTACAAATTCAACTTACTATTAGATCTATTCTATCTTCAGTCAACAATCAAATACTCTGAGATCTTTTCTAAACTCATTTAATCCTCTCTCATAACACAATAATCTAAACTCAGATATGGATGTCTCATATGGTATCAACCTTTCTTCTTTTAAATCCACTAAAATATCTTTGAGTTGGAGAATCTCTTCTGGATTAGATATTTGTGGGAAAGAAGGAGTGATCACAACTTTCATACAAGAGTTGGAGGTGTTGATCTTATTGTACCTTAATCATCATTTTCAAACCACGCAAACTTTTTAACTTCTTTATCGTTTGCTTTTACCATTGACTGTATTAACTTAAGTTTCTTTTCAGCAGCTAAAGCCCTAGAGCTCCAATGCTGTAGATGTTTATTCTTACCATCAAGTTGTGTCTCAAGAGCTATCTGAAATATCTGTGATGGACTTATCTTTAAGTCTGACTGTTTCCATTTAGCATTTAAGTCATCAGGAACGGAAACACTTACAACTACTGCCATCTGATTAAATATATTCTATAAGTCAAGATAGCATAAATATTATTAATCGGAAGTAGTAAGTTCTGCTTTGATTTGTTCTGTCATAATTACTGGTATTGGCTCACTAACAGTTAAAGATGTTGTAGCTCTCATACTATTAGCAAAGTTTTCAGCATCATCTATCTTCTCAAACTGTGGAGCATGAGCACCAATTGTTTGACTATGAACAAAAACCACATAAGAAGTGATTGGAAATTTCATTTAATCGCATATCTAACTTATGAAAAGATAGCGGATTCTATAGGAATTTCAACCTATATAGAAAGGTCCTGACTTATAAAATTTATCTGGTGCTTCTGCGACTGTTTCATCTGCATCTCTATATCCAGTAACTTTTATTACTTGACTTAATTGACTGCCATTAGCTTTTGATAATACTGCCCAAGCTAGTTGTTTGTTGTCTGTTTGATTTGCGTTTTCCATATTAATTTTTTATCTGCGTAATTTATTATGAGGTAGATATACTTGCATCGCACAAGTATTTGTACATAACAAAACCATTGCTATAACTAAAGTCTGGAACTTAAGCTTAGCAATGGTAAGGGTTCTTGAAAAGAGCTGTTATAAAATTTAATATTCTGTTAATGATCCAGCAATTGGAGGTATTCCTGGCTCCTCTGGTAAGGGAATATAATCATCATCATAGAAAGGAGATCCGAAGTTATATTCGTATTCAAAGTCCTGACCAGAGTTGCGATCTGTGTATTGAATTTTAATTTTTGGCATTTTTAAAAAGGTAAAGTGCCTTCTTATGATACATCAAAAGAGCTAGTTTCGAAACCTGCTGCTAATTCTGGAGGTGCATTTGGTGGTAAGAAATGTGTTCTTATCCCATTAAATAGTTCGATCGTTTGATCTAAACTTAACTCCTGTTCTCCATGAATAGTATCAATGAATATAGGATCTTCTCTTAATCCATCTATTGTAGAGAGAACACCATCTAGTTTTTTTAAAATACTTGCGTGATGTTTCTTTAAATCTGTTTTTTCTTTTAATTTCATAACAAAAAAAGTATGTATATTCATACTAAAGGTATTTATCCTATTAAAACACCTTTTTAAATTTTGTCTTTACTTAACTAAAAAAACCTCCACGTAGTGTTGATACAAATCTGTCTCTAAATGCTGCTCTTTCATCTCTTGATCTTCTTCCTTCCATTTGTGATCTTCTCCTAGTAAAGTCTCTACGTCTACCTCTTCTTCTCATACCACCTGAAAAAACTTTACCCCTTCTTCCTCTTCTACCACCTCTCTCATCTCTCATACCTCTTTCACTATCTCTCATAGCTGCTTCATCTCTTCTTGCATCCATTACATTTCTTCTTTCCTCTTGATCCATAGCTCTTGATTGTTTTCTTTCATCAGCTCTACTAAACATTTTTTCAAAAAAAGCATCTCTTGCCATAGCTCTTTCATCTGGAGAGAAAGGTGCTCGCCCACGAGGACTAGTATCTCTTTCTTTTGGTATAGGAACTTCTCTTTCTGGAGGACCACCTAAAGTTGGATCTTGAACATTCACTCGTTCTGTCTCCATTACAGCACTAGGTTTATTTGGATCATATTTAGGTCTTGGAGTTGGTTGACCCATACTATGTCCTGGACCTTTATATTCTTCTCTTGGGATAGGTTTATCAAACATTTTTGTTGTACCTTTAGAGCCATCCTTAAAACCAATAACATTTCCTCTACCATCGTATAATGGACTTGATTGTTTGTTATAAAAATCCAAATTAACATCAGGTTGTCTTGGACTTTTTTCACCAATAGAAGGAGTATCAATTGGAACAAGTCTATCTATCTCATCATATTTATATCCTGGAGGTGGCTGCCTAAACCCTATACCATCAGCTCCTGGTATAGGAAAATTAGTTTGACCAGACCTAGGTCGTCCATATTTTTGGGCATATTGTTGTATAGTTTGTTCTCTATCCTTTGGAGGCATTCTTCTTCTACCAATTGCTCCTTTTCTCTTTTTACGTCTAGGACCAGACATTATACCTTTATCCTCAGTAGGAACTATTGGCATAGGCATACCCCTATTTGGTAAGTTAATTCCTCCTCTTCCCATTTAATTAAACAAACTTTTTACTATTCTAATCTTTCTCTTCTTTGACTTTAAACACTAAAAGTTCTTCTCCAGGTTTCACATCTCTTAGTTCTGGATGAATGGTTTTGACCCTATCAAAGTCTTTTAAAGTTATGGTCATCATTCTCCACATGAAGGCAAAGGTAGCACCAAAGACTACTGCAAAGCAGATGAAGTATATAAAAACTGTTATTTCGTTCATTTAGTTGACTTAAAATGTATAAATATCATTCTAAAACAGGTGTGGATAGAGAATTCTTAAAAACGTTTACCGAAAATATAGCTCCAGAAATGGCATACATGGGTATTCCAATGACTGAAGCTGAGATGGTTCGTAATTATATGGAAGGATCTGATAAGTACAAAGAATATTTAGAAGGAAGAGATGATGATGCATATTTTGTAGATGTACCTGATAAAGCTTCTGAACCAGAAAGGTTCATGAAAATGAGAGATCGGGCATTAGAAAAAAAATATGGAAGAAGATTTGCTGATCAATATATACAAAATAAATTATTAGGTCAAGGTGGTACTGGATCTGTATTCGAAAAACCTGGAGATCCATCAAGAGTTCTTAAAGTACAAAGATTGACAGAGGATCCCATGTATGAAGAACCTAAAGTTGGGATACAACCTAAGTTTATTGTTGATAAAGAAATAGATATACAAGCACGAGCTGGTGAAGCTGGTTTATCTCCTCGATTACATTCTGTGGAAAGTTATCCTATACCAAAAAGAAAATATCATAATAGTTATCCCAACCCTAGTAGACAGGATGAAATCATGAACATAATGGAAATGGATAGAGTATCTACTGTGGAGGATGAAGGAGGATTTGATGAAATTATTAATAAAAAGGTAAGAAATTTTGGATTTGATAACACTAAAGACTATCCGTATAAAGAAAGTAGTGATAAGAAACAAAAATATTTTAGAAGAAAAGATCAGATGATTAAAGCAGAAAATGCAAAGAAAGCCTTAGCTTTATCAAAATTACATTTAGGTTTAGCTGATCAAGGAGTTATTCATACTGATCTAGGTTTTAGAGGTGAAAGACCAGATCATTTAGTTTATGATCCTTATTCAAACAAGATGCAAGCTATAGATTTTAATCAAGTACAAACATTTAAACACTCTAATAATCTTCATAAACATACTAGAAATCAAAATTTATTATCAGAAGAATTACAAGAGTATTCTCCAGAAGCACAAGCAATGCACTTCCTAGATCATAAATCTAAATCTATATTTAATGGCATGATGGCTGCAGGACAAAAAGAAGAAGCACATTTATATAATGATTTATATAAAGAAATTAGAGCTAGAGGTGATTTAATAGCTTCTGAAAATTTAGTTAATCAAGGTCAAGAAATTATTAATAAACATACTATGAAAGATGTAGATAACTTCTATTTAAATTAATGGGGATTATAAATTCTCATAAGAATAAGAACTCCTACTACCCCAATAGTTATAAGCAATCCGATAAGTAATAACATTTTTTTTATTAAGTTTTTTAATTATAAGAGTTATACCTCTTCCCAGATTGTAGAGTCTTTATCTTTCTCTAAGTATGTTCTACCTTCTAAATCATCAATTAATTCTGCTAATACTTTCCTATAATACTCTTTTTTCTTTTGTTTATGGTGCTGACCAAAGTCTTGTTTGTCTTCTTCTATTCTTTCGTAGGTTATAAATTTGTAACCACACTCACAGGTTCTAATTCTTCTTTGTGAATGAGTATAAGCAATAAACTTTGTAGCACTTGCGAATGCTTTCTTATTACATTTAGGACACTTCACTAGGCAACCTCATGTTCAATTCGATGAGCCTGGATTTCTGTCAAACGTGATGAGTTATCCCAAAGCACTTGGTAATGAGGTAAGTCTGCACCAGCTCTGTTCTTTTTGATAACAACTCCTTTTATTACACCTCTTTTAGATTTCACTGATACATACTTTCTTTGATTATTTACAAAGCCTCCATGAACTTTGTTTGATGTTCTTTCTTTTACTCTGTCGTTGATTTTGTACTTAAGTGGTTGCATTTTAAAGGTGTGTGAAGGACTATAGTGGTTTGGGG
>Ga0209348_1001257_pt1 | contig 12389 bp, 19 predicted proteins | sample ETNvirenome_2_30_FD_184065 | JGI IMG/M metagenome (GOLD analysis project Ga0209348, IMG submission 184065) | Marine viral communities from the Pacific Ocean - ETNP_2_30 (SPAdes) (version 2) | ecosystem: Environmental > Aquatic > Marine > Oceanic | place: Pacific Ocean | collected 2013-06-22 | reverse complement strand
ATAAACGAGGACTTTGAAGTACTATGACTCTGTGGAAACCACACTAGTTTGGCTTTGTGAAAATCTTGGCATGACTAAGGAATGTGCTGACATGTCCAATGTCAAAAACAGATGTTTACTATAGGACTTATGATGTTGTATCGTCAGCACTTTTGGTGCCATGCGGTCGACATTCAAAAAACAGATGTTTTACTATAGGATTAGAAATACAACTTTGTCAGCACTATTGTGACCAATGTCGACCAGTTGGTGGACATTCAAAAAACAGATGTTTTACTATAGGATTAGCAATACAACTTTGTCAGCAATTGTAACACGTGTTTATGAAAATACCATGAGTCCGCCAAGCTTTTCATACAAATTGAGGACAGATGTTTTACTATAGGATTGTAGTATTTAATAGTATACCAATTGCCTATACACTAGTATAATTACTTGCGCCTTTTGGCCTTTCGTTTCCCAGCGCAATGTGCCCTTTGACTAAAGCCTGCGTGTAGTTTAGCAGCCATTGGCATGAATCAAGTGAATCGGCGACTTACCCTTTGGCCTTTTGCAGTTGATTGACTTCTTGTACTTTTTAGACCACATTTAAAGTCTTATCTGTGGACCACAAATACTATCTCATTAGTTTTGTATACAATTTTATTATAATAAAAAAATAAAAAATCCTATACTAAAACATCTGTTTTTAAATGGCGCGCCGAATGTCTCTGTTGGTCACTTTAAAATCTAATATTATTGTATGGGATTAATATCAGATAATTTTCGTATCTCATTAAAAGTTTTGTCAAGCCCAATCAGGTTGGGGCACCCCAAAATTTTTCTCGCGGCCAATCTGAAAAACGTGAGATACTAAAATATCTGATTTAAATTTCTGAAAAATATTAGATTTATCCAATAGAATAATTTTTGAGATACGGAAAATATCTAATATTTAGACCACTTTTAATATTAGATTTTTTGGTTATACGAGTGCACTAGCTACTGAAGCAACCATCGAGTGAATAAGGGTATTAAGAGTATACTAATGATTGTCACAACCAAAATTAACGAGTCAAAGGCTACAGCAAACATGTCAAATCTTGTGTTGATATTCTTTTCATTGCCAGGCCATGATGATCCCGGGCAATTCTGGATTTTGGGAGCCCATTCGCATGGAGTATTAATACCAAACCACTCAAGAATTGTTGGGGCAATATCAGAGTGAGACACGGGTCCCTCGATCAAGCCGTGGTCAAGACCGCTCACATTCTATAGACAAGTAGCGTGAGAACAACTGATGCAGCAAACACGTAAAAGACAAGCAAAGAAGTACATTCTTATCGTGGATATACAAAGGAGTGTTGACTTCACTCAAACGAGCTCCAGAATGCAATTCACAAAACACATTGATTCCGTGAGAACATTTTTTCCAGCCATGATCAGAGCTTATCAGAAGCACTTCCCATCCTCCAGACATTACGTCAACAATAAGACTTTGGATATACTCTAACGAATTGGCTTCTTTCTTGCTTTCAAGGCCATTGTGATGTCTTATTGTGTCGAGGTTGCTGTAATAATAAAATGTGTACGAATCTGTTGTGTTCTCTATAGCTGGAAGACCATCTATCAAATGCGCCAACTCAAAGTATATTTTAGCATTGAGAGTGATGTCGTGTGTGTAATACGAGATTGATGATATGTTATTGTCTCTTAAAACGCTGTCGAGTGTAGGTATTCCAGAACATCCAGTGTTATCATTATAATACCCGCAATGTTTTGCTGCCCCGACACCATAAAATGTGCTTGACCTTAAAGGGGTGCTTATCAGCGCGCAATGTCGATGATTTATCAACACACATCATACTGGCGTACCATCCATGATGGGAATCAGAATACGGTTCTGCTTTTAGTCTGTCAAGATAAGAGCCATTAGTTTGTAAATCCCCTAAAATTGGAATTCGGGAGACGTCTTCTTGTGATAGGCTATCGATTCCCAAATGGAACACGTGCAATGATTCAGCAACAACCAGAAAAACAAGATTCATGTTTTATTGACATTTGATCCAAACGTATATACGTTTTTATTTGATCTTATAAAATGAAGGTTATAGTCTTTCTGTTAATCGTGAGTCCACCCGCGTGTTTACACTTGATTACGACTCACCATCACACAGCTTAATTCAGTGTACACTGTTTTACTAAGCGAAGCACTGGGAAGCATGAGAGTTTTTGATACAGCTCAGACGTGGTATGTAGTGTCATTAGTTGCAAGCGTGTCATCAATAATTGGACTTCTGGCTTCCATTTACACAAAGTTTCCAGCGCTCGCAACCTTGCCGACCCATGTATTGTCAACGTTGCCAATACTCTTTCTTTTTCCGGACAGAGTCAGTGGGGATAGAAACGGTGAAACAAGAGAAACATTGTTTGCATTTTCTGTGATATTATCGTCCTTTTCATTTCTTCTGTATCGTCCGGACAAGAGAAATGAATTAAATGGAAAATATAATAGATTGTAAATAAAAATATTTTAATAAAATCATCATTTATTTATTTTAAACACGTGGTGATGGAGAGACGACAGCAGACAACAGAAGAAGAAGCAATTGCTATAATGCTACTGGGGTTTAAAAACTCGGGTCTTAATCGTGGATTCAGGCCCATTGACAATGCCTCATTGAGCACACAGGGACCGCTTATTCATCCAGTCGCTCAACGGGCGTGTTCACTACATCATGAACGCGAGGATGAAGAAAAAGAAGAAAACAATGAAGAAGGTCCATGTTAGAGTGTATCCAGTGTCTGAAATCTCATGAGGAATAGCTTCTGTAGGTTGACTCTTGTAGCTTTGTACTGCCACGGCCTCAATTTCCGATGGATCGACACAGTGAAACGCATTAAAGTAGTCGCCATTGCTTGTACATTTACAATCACCTGGAACAAGGGGTTCTTCAAACACGATTTCTCTGTAAAACCCGTCGTGTACTTTTATTGAATCCCTGCACTCGTCCTCTGATTCACCGGTTCCAATCATGACCTTGTTACCCTGGCATTGCCCCCATGCAAAAACAACCCCAAGGTCCCACAATTCCTGTTTTGCAATACAGGAAAGGGGATGTCCAGCTGGAAGTAAAATGTGCTGAGCAACAACCGTACTATTCTCTTCGCATCCCTCCTTCAGCTGCCATTTTACGGCAGAAGGCTTGGTGGCGAGCAATAATGTTACGAGTATGGGGTTCATTTATCAAACATCAAAGTGTCGTATATACAATCTTGTCTACATGGCGTGGTGATATTTACGAATCGCCTGTTTTACAATAAACATGGAGGCTTTCAATACTGCTAGAGATGGACTACTCCGAGTAGTCTTCAGTCACACCCTAATTGCATTGGTTTCTATCACCGCATTCTCAATGGGAGTTTGGCATTGCATGACCATTGGAGATGCCTATGATGAGGGACACAATCACACTACAAGTGCGTTTCAAACTTCCACTTTCCGTAGGTTCAAGTGTTGTGTGTTCCACTACTGACAGTCAAATAGGTAGTACAACACGAATTGGATTAATGCACGAGGACTATCGTTTGTCGTTGTTTCTTTTATTCATTCTTGCCCAGTTTTCCTTTTTGGGAACTGGTATGGTCATGGCAAAAGAGCACGATAAATCATATAAAATGGCCGCACAAATGTTGACGGGACTTGTTTTGCTTTTGTATGTCGTTGCGCTGGCTCTCTGGGTAGTGGTGCTTTACGACGACGAAGTCAATGAAGAAACCGTTGTTGCGTTTTCGGCAATGATTACCATTGTTACGGCAATTAATTCAGTGCTCACAATCGCGCAAATGTTTACAAAAGAAGGAGGACTAACTTCGTCTCCTCTACAAGAAGAGTTCGACGAAATAACAAAAGACGAAGAAGGTAGTCCAGTAGGAAAGGTCTTTGACCCAGTTTGGATTTCAAAGAAAGGCATTGCCTTTTTGGCCGTTGGATCCTTTCTTGTTACGGCTTCAATGTACCTTGGAAACGTATACACCATGCACGATCTTGAATTGACCCACAATGTCACAATAGAAGACACTGGAAACTACCAGCTTGTGGAATTCACTGATGAATGGCGAAATCTTACCCAAATTGTTGTACTTGCAACCCTGATGCTTTTTGGAGTACTTGCCTCAAGTAAGCCCTTTGGTAATGATCGCAATAATTACATTTTACTTGTCGCACTTGCATGGCTTTTCGTTTTGGGTTCAGAAGCAGCTTTTTACTCTGAGGACGACGAAAGTAAGAATTCCTATTACGATACGAACGTGCTCATGGGATGGGCATACGTTACCTTTGCGGCAGTCATCTTTGTGTCCATGGGACAACTTCAAAGCGTAGGAAACGGAGGAACAAAAGGACCTTACACCATGATGGGAAAGGACACCGGTAATCGCTACATGTAATTTACTCTCTAGAGAGGTTTTCACGCGACACGCGTTTATCATTAGACAGCCAACCTAAATTTCTACTTGTCTTATAAGAGTGTGTAAAGTGTACATCAAAATGGACGACTCGGGTGATGGCGAGTACATTCCACATTGGATGACAACACTTCTTGGTACATGTATAAATGCAGTCAATGCCACAGACTTTGAGTCATGCATTGTTGATATTTTTAATGTTACATGCGTACCAGACACTACCACAAGCCTTAGTACCACTACAACTTCTACTACGTCAAGCACGACTTCAACCACAAGCCTCAGTACTTCTACTACTAATGCCAGTACCACTACTTCGACGACTAGTCATGATACTACAACGAGCTTTACTCTTCCAACAACAACCCATGTTCAATGCCAAAGTGTTAATGTCATTGAAGACTCTCCCTGGAGTGTTGCAAGTATTTTTGTGGCACTGGTTTTGATGGCTATCTTTGCGATTTGGATTGGAAACGGCAATCGGCCAAAAATTCACCACGACAGTCTCATACAATCTTTCCTTGACGAGGAAGAACTGAGAAAACCAGACACCATCCCTGCTAATGGAGTAGCTGATGATCCGTACGCGGATGACGGTGCCTTAAACAGTAATAGGTACTCGAATCACAATGATCGAAAATAAAATACTCGCAGCGCGTACTCGAATCACAATGATTGAAAATAAAACATGCAATACGTACTCATAAAAGACTATTTAATACTTTGTGTAGTGTAGTAATACAGAATTCTATGTTTGATTGAGTTTTGTGTAACCCTTTGGTCGCGCGTGAAACAACAAAACGGCATGACCAACTCCAATGTTTACAATTCCAATCGCAAAACAACAAATGTAGAACAGTGGGATGCCCAACATATCAATATCCTTGAGTGCTGCTGCCTATTTCTTTACTTTATTGGAAATGATATAATTACAAGAATGCTTTTAGTGACACAGAAATCATGTCTTGGTTACATCCAAAAATTGGAAGATTTGTGGGAGCGTCCAGAAACACCTTGCAGGGAACTAGACGACGAAGAACTTGCTTCAGAAGGCGATCTATACCTATTACAGCCGGACTGTCAACCCAAGGAAAGATCAATCGAGGACTGTTTGCTTTACGATCCCAATCAAAGTCCAGAAGAAGTGCATCCATTACGAAAGTGGGGATCCATAGATAGAGTGGCCGGTCTTACGGAAAAGGGTGCAGTTATTGGTGTCAAAGCAAAGGATAGGTTCTCATTTGTTTCAAACACAGAAGACTCGTTGGCGTTCCCTTCATTGTTGATAAACTTGGACGACGACAAGTGTTTAAGAAAGTTTACCCTTAACAAAAACTTGATGAAGTCGGTCTCGATGAGCCATCCGCATTACAACCCATTTTCATCATACACAGAAGGCATGTGTTTACTACACAGACAGCATCTATGCAAGAAGAAACACATGTTCAGCCCAATTCCAAACTATGCTACAACGCCTCTCAAAGAAGTACAGCCAAGGTGCGGTAAGGTTAGAAGAAGTAGATTCAAGTAAAGGTTAACAAACGAGACGTGTTAGGGACTCGGACGTTTAATTTTAAAGCCATTTACTGAATAAAATCAAAGATACATTTAAGGTGGTGATCCTACGTAGGCATCTATGTCAAGATCTTTTGAAACATAAATCTTTAGTTCTGGCTCTCCGATAATTGTATCCTGCTGATAGAATATCTCTGTAAATGTAAGTCCATCTATCTTTCCATCGGTGCTGTAAAATGCATAATCATCATCAGGCCATGTTTTCTCGCTGACACAACCGTGAAATCCATTTTTGTCTCTGATGTATATGTCTGCTTCTCCTTGGTGGCAAGCTGAAAGCCATGGTTCTAGATAGTCTCTCTTGACACAAAACGAAGGAACGCGGACGTAGTTTGCCGGGAGATCCATACTGTTTTATTGAAACAAAGGGCTTGTGAAATACACCCTCAGTCCTCAAGTAAGGGTTCATCCTTATTTTTACGACAACAGCAAAAGCACTTTTGAATAGTTGAGCAACACGAATACATACACGTAATACACTCGCATGCATAGAGGGCTGCGATCCACTCTGCAATCATATTGCCACGTCCCAACCAAAGTTATTTAATGACTCGACTTTATTTTAAAAGACAATGAAAGCTTATACCATCACAAAGTGTTTGCTGTGGCTAATTATATTTGTATTGGCCTTGATACGATACTCGGATATTAAATCCATATGGACCAAGTCTACGGGCATCGAAGCAAATGTTACGGTAAGAACGCCCACTCTTATGTTTAAATACGCAGGCATCTAACGATTATCGGTAGCTTGTACAGCAAACGGATATTGAGATTGGAAACTCTCTCGGAGCAGTCGGAATTGCTATACACATTTTGTTATCAATTCCTCTGTTAATTTATTTGTGTAGTGGAAGGGCAGTTCAAATAGGGGGCACATTTATTTCTATTGTATCCGATACCTTAAATTCGTGGTTTCTCATCATACAGGTAATCGCGTCTTATACCCACAAAACACACTACTGTTTGTATCCTCACCAAAGACACATTGACTAGGTTGTGGTGACGGGGTGCGATATTTCGTTGTACGCACTTGGAACAGTTGGGCATGAAGTAGTGGCACTAGACTTGAGTATCTCTTTCATGCTTGTTATGTTCCAGTCAGTCTTAAGAAACGCCCCCTTCCCGGAAACACTGCCCCACTTGGAAGTAAATGAGGATGGTCAAGCCACACTTAGAAAAGAATTTCTAGACGATGACACTGAAAATTAAAGATTGCTCAACCTTGTTTTGTGATATAAGGGTCAGCCCGTCTACAAATAAATGTCCAAACGAGGAAGAGAACGCGATGAAGAGCCCAAGGCAACACAAATGCCAACATCGTGGAATCTTAGGCAAACCGTTTTGCCATCAGTCCCAATAGCAGTGTTTAATAGGTCAGTCCAAAATGAGATATCATCTTTTGGAATCTTCCGAGTAGCAATTAACAATTGCGTTTTTGGTAGGTGCACACTTCATCGCCTTGACGACTCTACGTTTTTATTAAATGGAATTGACGACAGAGATCCATCTCTTACAATTGAAATTCAAGGGCAGAGTGGTCCTGTTCTGTATGCAAGCATGCAAGACGATCCGAGTTCACCAGCTCTGCTCCTCTTTATTTTTGAAACCAGAGTTGTCGTAGTCTCTAGTATCACAGGAGAAATAGTCTACGACAAACCCAATCCGGAAGCCACGAGTGCGTATCTTGATATAGTGCTTCTTGTGCAACCCAATAACAAATGCTCTTGTAGGTGGTGTTATTGTACAAGAGACGGTCGTGTTTGCTACTGCTGTATCAATTATCGTCGATCATCTTGCCCTCACGGTGGATCCAATATGCATCGAGATGACATCGCCCGTTGTCAGTCGATTGGGAACGACAATTGTTGCTGCATATCTTGGGATTGATGGTCAACTCCACATTGATCAAATTGATGTTATGGAATCCGAAGTACCACGAAACGAGGTTGTAACTACAGAAGCCTGTTATGGGCCCCCAATTGCCATGAGTGCAGATACAACTGATACAGGCGAGACATATGTGCGAGTCTTGTGCTCACGAGGTCTTGTGTGCTGTATGGGAGAGGAACTTGTAAAGATGGCAGGCCAATATTCCGATGTAAGTTACGCTGCCATTTTTTATCAAACACGCCATTCGCTTGTCTGACGTAAACTCGTATAGGAGGGCATCATACAAAAGGGTGACGGAACAGTGTGTCTAGTGCTCATGGACGAAAATGGAACACTAGAGATTGCAAACGAACAGGGCAGAACAGAAACGTATTTGTGAGTGATAATCCCACTTACATTAGTACTGATTATTTTGTACTTACAAAATAAATTTGTAGGTATCCGTGCAATTTATCGCACAGCAGTATTACCGTCAAAGCATTGTCTTCTCATACTGGATACTTCTGTAGCGGAACTCGCCAATTATCAATTTTATACCGCAGTAGATATCAATAAAAGAAAGCTTAATTATGGCACGCACGAAACCAACCCCAGAACGAAAGAACCCCGAAGTAAAAGAACGCAAGGCTCGTCGCTTCAAGCCGGTAAGCATTTACATATTATAGGCACATTTTAACGTTGTCTAACGCGTTTTCTCAGGGAACAAGGGCGCTCATTGATGTAAAACGTGCTCAGAAGAAGACGGACAATTGTATTAAAAAGGCTCCCTTTCAACGACTTGCAAGAGACGTTGCAAGAGAAGTTCGAGGCGGAAAACCAATCAACTTTACAAAAAGCGCTCTAGAAGCACTGCTTGTGGCATCCGAAGACCACATCATCGAGAGCATGAAGTATGGCATCAATCTTCAGTGTGATCTGACCAAGAAACCAACGCTCACTCCAGAAGCGCTCAAGTACGCTACATTTATGAAGCCTGGCGTACCTGTTGGAAGTTCTGTATTTTGGGCACAGCCAACACCTGAAAAGGAAGAAGAACAACCAGAAGAGTAGAATTTTACAATAAAACTTTGGGTATTTTCTTGTCTAGTCGTTACTTCCATGGAGATTCCGCCCCCAACCTTGCAAAATGTATTGTTTAATGAAGCGTGCCAAAGACGCATCATATCCAGAGTTTGCTGTCACATGAAAGACATTGGTAATTACACATGCGCTCCATTGCTCGGAGAGGAAATTGAAGAAGTCAAGCCAAGGGGAGCAGGTCACCAAACGTCAGCCTCGTTTCTTGCATCTGAAAGACAAGCAGAACACAATATTGACTTTTTAGACTTTGCGAAGCTCGCAACAACCATAGAGTCCCATGAATACCTTTCAAATCCTCTGTTTCTGACATGGATGGTTTTGTGGTGCCTGTTTGTCAGTGATACACTAAGGTACGATTTCATGCCATCTTTTGTATAATCCTCTTTTCGGGTGGTCATGGCATGCTTCATCCTAGGCAAGAAATAAAGGAACATACGCCAGATACCATATACGAAATGTATTTTGTCTCATTTGAAGATAGGATGTCAACGGCTATACTGGGTGACATTAATTACCAGGACAGAGACACCACACCTATAGCAACACAAGAGGCAGCTAGTGTAGTAACGGGCGAGTGGATGATTTTCCACCAAATTCAAAACGCATAGAAAGAGGGTTTATTCATTAGTCTACTAGATTAAATTTTTCATTTTAATACTTTCTTTTGCCAGTGCCTATAGTCCTATCAATTCTTTTATGTGTAAAGACTGCGTCTGAATAAGCGACCGTAAAATTTTGAAGTCGCCAAATGGATGTCATCCATGGTTCAAGATTCTTTTCTTGGTGTTCTTCGGGTATCATTTTGTACAATCTTTTTGCAAATTCCGTTGTGTACATGGTAGGATTGTTGGTGTAGTGTGCGTTAGCCGATAAAGCGCACCATGTTTTGGGTTCCTTTCTGCAAACCCAAATTTCGGGGACATGTTTTTCTGGATAATCGTCCCAAAATACATATGATATCAGGTGTGTTGATCCTACAGTCTTTGTTTTTTTCCATCCTTCATAGGACCAATTAGGATAACCTGGGTCTCGACGTGAACGCATTCGCACCGCGTCCGTCTCCCGTCTAAGAAGCCAAACAGCATTACTTAATTGTATATGAACGTCTTGTGCAGACAGTTTGCTTGACACTGCAAAATCTTCCTCAACTATCAGGGACATTTCTGAATTGTTACAATATTCTTGAAGGCGTATGAACGACTTAAACCCAATGTTTCTTTTTTCATAGATTGGGTGTAAAGATGGATATCGTGCAATAACGCTGTCCGCATACGCCCGGCGTCCAGATGAATCAATTTTCTGAAACAAAATATACATTTCGTTTACTTGATCGAATAATTCAACTCGTTTAAATGACGATAGTGTATTCTCCAGTGTCTTTACTCCTTGGTATACAATAATTCCCAAACAGATTGGAAGACGATTCTTTTTGTCTGGTTCCATAGAAGAAGGTGTTGTCCAGTTTCTTTCATTGATATGATCTATTGACTTCAACCCCTGTAGTAATTTGGCTTCATAGTAACTTGTTTTTGATGTTACCAGAGGTTTCAGGGTTACTGTATTACGACCTGAAACATTTATAATTCCACTTGGGGTATTTTTATCACTGATTCTACGGGCGATTGTAATTACAGAAAAACACGCGACCAAAAAACATATTTGCTTAATGTATTGGTCTAAACTTGGCATTTAAATCACTGTGTCTTATAGCATATATAATCTTTAAATAATTAACGTTAATTCCGTTGCTAGATACCATAGTCACTAAGGCCGTTTCAGAACATTTGCTTAAACCCGATTTGATTCTTGAAGCTACAGAAGACATTGGGCCCGTTGATGTCGAAAATTATCGTATGACTTTGATATCCGTCGCACACCAGCTTTCATCAAAGGCAGGAGTCGTTAACATGTTAGCCTTGGAATAGATTTAAACTATGGATTAAAAACCGGTTAATTATGAAGATCTACCGAACTTATCAAGGTTCTGTGTGAAGAAAGAATACAGTGATTGAAAGATGTTACAGCTACAAAAATAATATTTACCTTGCACTGTTCAAAGACAAAATGGCCACATGCCTTGATTCTGCCTATGCGAGTGCCAATTGCACCCTTGCACCAGGATGCTCCGAGTACACCGGATTTTATAAAGATCCGGAAGGACAGTGGGGTCTTTTGGCCATTGCCAGCATAGTCGCCACTGGGATGGCATTTTTTATTGGTAGGGCCCTTATTTCGACATAAACAAATGGGATCTGACTCTATGCAGGAGCAAACGACGCTGCAAACGCGTGGGCGACAAGTGTTGGTTCGAATGCAATTTCTCTGCGTACAGCGTGCCTTGTTGCCGGATGTGGAAATTTTATCGGTAGCTTGATGTGTTTTTTGACCCAAAGAAAGGGACTTATCCTTAAATAGGTGCCTTGACGCTTGGGTATGGCGTGAGTTCCAAAATTACCAAGGGAGTTGCCAAAGTTGATACACCGGATTGCTGGGGATGTGGTTACTCTAATTCCAAGATGAGCGTGTATGCCGTGGGAATGGTAGCAGCTCTTGTTGGTGCTGCTCTTGTGTTGGTCATTGGAACATTCACTCGCATGCCGGCAAGTCTACCTCTAGTCCCGAGTGGTTTTGTAAAAGTGTATAATATCCCATGCAGGTGAGCACGACACATTCAATTGTAGGAGGCGTTGTTGGAGTCACTGCTTTTGGCGTTGGTATGAATCACTGAACAGCGAATACACCTCTACACATTAACATACTTCACAGGCTTCGACTGCCTCAATTGGGAATTCCCGGGTGGCCTACTCGGAATTGTGGCGTCTTGGGGCATATCTCCACTCTTTGCGGGAGTTATCGGCGCGATTACATACATTATATTGGTTGAAAGTGTGATCAAAGCGAAAAATACAGCGTTTCGATCAAAAGTGGCCTATGTAATGTGCATCACTATATCCACATTCTTGATGGTTTTTATTCTCTTCTTAAAGGCGAGCGTCACCAAAAACGAGTTCAAGTCTGGAAATCCTTACTGGGAGGTAAGCGGTGTATGCCCATTCTTGCAGCGCATGTACTGACACGCCCAATCTTCAAAGTCAGGATTGGCTGCTACTGGAAGTGCATTGATTGCGTCTATTGTAGCACTAAAAGTGACGCTCCCCAGAGTCAACACAGAATCAGATGTTGTTTTGGGATTTGATGAAGCGGCATTTACCAAACGAGAGGAAAAACACGCGGATATAGCTCAACAAGAAATGACAAATTTTAATTCGGAACAGCGTATTGCCATTGAATATTTCAAGCACCCACTCATCTACATTGCAGCATGGCAGTCAATTGCCCACGGGTAATTTCAAATGCACTGTCGAGCTTAAACAGCAAGTTAACATTGAATGTAG
>Ga0209348_1001256_pt1 | contig 12391 bp, 11 predicted proteins | sample ETNvirenome_2_30_FD_184065 | JGI IMG/M metagenome (GOLD analysis project Ga0209348, IMG submission 184065) | Marine viral communities from the Pacific Ocean - ETNP_2_30 (SPAdes) (version 2) | ecosystem: Environmental > Aquatic > Marine > Oceanic | place: Pacific Ocean | collected 2013-06-22 | reverse complement strand
ATAAGTATCTCTTATTTCAATACCTGCTATTTCTTTTAATGCATCGTCTAAAGTTTTCTTTGTACCATCTGCTCTAACAGGTTTAAATTCATATTTGTACACATCTCTAAAATAATCTTTAACGTCGTCTAAGTTTTTTAATGCAGGTTTTAATTGTGATTTAACATAGTTGTAACCAAACAACTTCCATAAATTATCCCCTAATTGATAAGACTCAATTGCTTTGTTGACAACTTTTCCTAATGCACCTTTTTTTGTAAACAATTGTTCTATAATTTGATCTGATGTTTTACCTTGAGTAACTGTAGTGCCTTTTGTTTTACCTAAATTAAAACTACTTGGTCCCATAAGTTCTGGTATTAATTGTTCTAGTTCTTGTGCGATTGTAGATGAGTCTAGTGCACCATTTTCTAATGCTTCTTGTAATACTTCTTTTAGTTTTTGTGGATCTTTGTTTTTACCAGTAAAGTCGTCAAACAATATTCTAAAATTATCTGCAACACTTGCACCTTTACCTATGTGTCCATTAGCTGTTGCAAACATAGCAGCAGTTGTAATGTTACGCATTTGTGTCATTACTGATAATACTGTTTTGTTCATTTGCACCCCTGCTTTAATTGCAAGTGCAGATTTCATAAAAGGTAGTTTTAATAATTGATCCATGATTAGTGTGTTGTCCTTCATGGCTTTTGCAATCTCTGGTAAGGTTAACATTTCTTCTTTACCTACTGTAAATATTTTTTGTAAATCTAAATTATATGGTTTAGAAACTTTTATTGGAACTAAATCTCTTGGAGATTGAATACCCATTTTTCTTGCAAAATCTAAATATTCTTTTCTATTTCTAAATATAAATTTACCCATGCCAAATTCTGCTATTTCTTTGTATGCTTTAGCACTACTAACAGTGTGCGCCATTTCAACAATAGTATCCATTATAATTTGTTTAGGATCATCTACTCTTCCCATTAATTTAGCCACAGCATCTGGTAAAATTTTTTCATCAGTAAAAAATTTATTAAAAGTTGTTTTAGGTATATTTAATTCCATTGAAGCATTAGCTATTGCTTTTAATCTTTGTGCAGGAGTCGATCCTTCAGCTCTACCAATTGCTAATAATCTATTTACTAATGCTGTTGCTTGCAATTTTGCATCAGATGGTAAAATTTTTTTGTCAAAAGATTTTAATAATTTAACAAAATAATTTATAGCTCCTTGATATGTTTCTTTGTCTGCTCTGTATTTACTGTTTTTAAATATTTCATATGACGTATGCAAATATCTACCCATGTTTTTAACAAGGTCGTCTTTAACATTCATACCTTTTAATATTGGAGACAACTCTGTAGAATAGTCATCTATTAATTTTCTAATTGCAAATGAAGATGATTGTAAAGAATCAGGTAATTCTTTTAATTTTATATTACCTTTCATGTATTCTAAGACTTTACCCCATTGTCTCAGTGCATTTGTAGCTGTAGTAGAATTAAATAATATATCACTGAAGCCAGCTTCAGCTAATTTGTACATTTGTCTATCTAAATCTTTCATAAATATATCAGTAGATTTTTTAGCAGCTTTATTTAAGCCATCTAGTTTTTTAAGTTCATTTCTAGTTTGAACATTAAAAGGACCACCTGATTTAAAATTTTGACTAAATTGATCTATACCTCTTAGTATAGATGTTTTTATATTTAAACCATACTCTGAAAACTTCCATAATTCTTGTTTCGGTATACCTGCTTTTGTAAGTCCTTTGTCTATGTTTTCTGACAAGAATCTAAGTGTTTGTGGTAGTCCAGATTTTTCACTAGCAAGTAATTTAGACGTGCCTGTTAATACAGGTCCAACTACTTCTGTTGATGCAACTCCAATAACTTTAGATGCACCTTTAAATGTAGGTCCTACCAAAGTCAATGCTCCTAAAAAAGCTGTACCCTCTGCACCAAATTTTAATTTGTTTCTTAACACTGCAGCTGCATATTCTTTTGGATCTTTAATTCCTTCTAAACTTTCAAGTTTAGAATTTGCTAAAGCTTTCTCTAAAAAATTTCCTTCTTCGTCACCAAACACATCACCAACACTTCTTTGTCCCGTAGCTGAAACTGTTGTATCTGCTGCAAATCCTGGTAGCACCCAATAGCCACCAAACTTTGCAAGATTTAATCCAACTTCTCCTGCTTTTGTTTTAGCTAAATTTTTTGCTGTTTTTTGTGCAAGTTTAGTTTTAGTTGCTTTACCAATTACTCTTTTTGCAATTTTTTGTGCTAATGCAAAACCTGTACCATATTGTGTAAGAATAGATGTAAATTTTGCAACTCCTCCCGCTTCATTACCATAAATTTCATCAAGATCTAATTCAGGTAGTGCTTTTTGTACATTGTCTAATGTTTCTGTATCTAAATATAAATCAGATAATGCAGATATTAATTCTGCTGAACCTCTAACTGCTGTATATATACCATGTCCAGGTCCAAGAGATGCTTGTACTAATTTAGACTCCATGACTTTTTTTCTAGCTTTGTCTCCTACATCATCTTTTCTATACAATGCATCGTAAGCACCAGCCCCCATCATGTTGTAGTCAGCAAACCTACCCATGTCTCTCTTATCAGCTATGTTTGAAAAATTTTTACTGTCTTTAAAATACTCTGAATAACCTTCTTTTTTGTATTCATCTAAAAATTCTATTACAGGTGTGGGATCGTTTTTAAATATATTTAAAAATCTATCTACATCTAATTGAACATCTACAGGTAATTCTTCTACAAAATCTTTATAGTTATCATCTAATATAGCTGATGGTTTGTTTGCATCTTCTCTAGCTTCAATACCAGGACCATAAATACCTACACCAAGTTTTTCAAAAAAACTTCTATCTTCAGGTGCTTTTTCTAAAGCGTTTTTTAAAAATGGTCTGATTGTTGTTTCGTCTCTCGCCATGGGCCTCCTTAAACGGTAGCCACATCTATGACTAACTGAACTCCGTATTTGTCATTAAATGATGATACGTCTTCTTGGTTTTTGATACTTGCAAAATCTGCAAATGCTTCTTTGTTATAAGATATAAGTTGAACAACTTCATCTGAAACTTCCTGTGGTAATCTAGATCTCAACATTGCATAGACTTTGTTACCTGAATCTTGTTGTGTTTCCATAGCAACATCTTGTTGTGCTGCCATTTGTTGTGGTTGTTCACCCATCATAGGTGATCCCATTTGTCTTTCGACTCTACCGCCATCTGCAAAACCCATTGATCTTCTATAATCATCAACTGCTTTATCTAGTTGTGAAGCGCTTGGTGGTACTCCATTTAACTCTATAAATTCTGCTCTTAAATCAGCTCTAAGTTCATCCTCTGTTTGATAACTAGAACCTATGGTTAATTTTAATCTTCTATTAATTTTTCTTTTTTCATTTGAATATACCGAAGGATCTAAACTTTCTTTTTGATTTTCTAACTTTTCTAAAGCTTTTTCAAGTTGGTTTAGTTTTTGAAACTTCATTTGAAAAACTTTTTGTGATCCAGATGAAGTTGGTTTAAAAAGTTTAGCTAAAGCTAAATCAGTTGAAGGGTCTAATTTTTTAAGTTCTAATTTTTTTCTAGCTGACAATGCAGGTAATGCAATTGATGTACCTTGTTTTGCAAAATTAACTAATATATCTAAAGGATTGTTTGATGTTTCTTGACTTAAAACATTTGATGCTTGTTGTAAAGCTTGCATATTAATTAAATTATTCATACCATCCATAGCTGCATCTCTTTTTTCTATTTTATCTAAAGCGCTTTTTAAAAGAGAGTTATAATCATATTTAGGGTCTTGAAAGCCCTCTCTACCATTCATATCTTGTCCTTTAATAACTCCACCACCAATTGAATAATTTACTTTTTCATCTAAACCAGATGTAATACCCGTACCTTGAGAGGCAGCCTTGCCTCCCAGTTTAAACATTGGTCTTTGCATTACTTTATAATTCATATTTAACTAAATAATTTACCTAAACTAAATGCTCCTATACCTGCTTGTATTGCTCCTGCCATTGGACTTTGTTGAGGAGGAGGTGTTCCATAAGTTGTTTGAACAGAACCTAATCCGCCACCAACACCGGTTAAACCTTGACCAAATCTAGCAAGCCTTTCAATAGGTTCATAAGCAGCCATTCTGTTTGCTTGTTGAGTTGTGTCTAATAAAGCTTGTCTGTATCCAAAATCTTGTTGTCCTAAACCTTGAGCTAAACCAATACCTTGTTGAGCTAGTTGAGGTTGTAATGATGCTAATTGTGATTGTTGACCAAATCCTTGTGCAGCTAATTGATTAGCTTGAGTAAATCCTGCTTGATTTAATTGAGCTGCAAGTAAAGCTCTATTCATATCTGATTGATTTTGATATTGAGCTTGTTGAACTCCTTCTCGTCCACCGCCAAATGCACCTGCAGCTACAGCTGCATCACTTATTTGTTGTTGTCTAGCTGCTTGTTGTTGATCAAATTGTTGTAAAGTTGCATCTCTTACTGCTTGTTGATAAGGAGATTCAAATTGTCTAAAAGCATCTGGACCAGTCATTCCAGCAGCTGCATCTAAAAATGGTTGATACCCTGCAACACCTGTTCCTTGAACACCTGATACAGCACCTGTTTTAGGATCAAATTGTAATGTGCCAAGTCCTGCTTGATCTGCTGCTATTTGTTGTGCTCGTTGTTGTAAAGAACCTACACCTGCAACTCCTGGTGCAAACTTGGAAGTATCCATTGCTTGACCGGCTTGTATAGTTGCACCTTCTAAATATTTATCTATACCTGGTCTTAAATAATCCGGTGCTGTGGTTATCGTTTTACTAATTACTTCTTCTGCTTCATTAGCCATTATACTGTTACTCCTTTTGCTTCAGGTTGTTGTTCTAATTTTTTCATAGCATCATACATTTTTTTTGCACCTTTTTGTACGCTACCACCACCTGCTGCTCTTACAGCATCTGCGGTAAATACGAATTCATTTTTGCTTAATCTAGCAGGCACGTCATCGGCTTTTTCAACTGCACCATATGGCATGAAGCCACCAGTATACCTCATATCTGCTTCAATTGGAAGCCCTCCTAAGCCACTTTCTTGAGCCGTGGGCATTGATCCAAGAGCAAAGTTTTCACGCATTAAACCACCCTCTGCTGCTTGTTGTTTAACATTAAAAAATTGTAATAGTTCTTGCATATCTACAGGTTCTCGTCCATTAAACTCTATAAACATTTCTTTAGCTTTTTCTAGATCTAAATCTTTAGGTATTTCTGCCATCATAATACCTTCTTTGTCTTTAGATGCTAGTCCTCTAAAATAATCTTCTAACATTTCATTGTATTCATCTGTTCCTCTTAATTCTTTCATATCAGGAAAGACTCTTTCAAATTCTTCTTTATATTCTAATAAATCAAACTCAGCCATTTTTATCGGTTTTAATGGTTTTGGTCTAAATGGTTTATCTTCATCAGGTAATGCAGGTCCTTGTGGTTTTGGTATAAAAGGATTAACAACACCTTTTTCACCTGCCCCCATTGCATAATTAGTTCTCATTAAACCACCACTTGCTACATTTTGTTTTAAAACAAATTGATCTGGTATTCTAAAAGCATCAGTATTTAACATACTAAACATTTCATATCCTTTATCATAATCTGCAGAATTTCCTGTTGCACTAGCAAGATTATTTCCTGCTTCTTCTGGTGTTTTAGAAGATTGTATTAAAGATAATAAACCAGTTCCTATTCCTGCTATTTTAGACATACTAAATGTTCCTGGTTCTTTACCACCTAATAAAAAATCACCTAATTTAGTTTGATCTCTAAAACCTTTAATTTGATCCATGACTCCTTGTTCACCACCAAATTGAAACATTTTACCACCTGATCCAAATATACCTGTTGTTGCATCTTGTGTTACTTGATTTTTAGCTCTTCCACCCAAAATTTGTTCTGGAGAACCAAACAAAAATTTATTAGCTTTAGGTAATTTTTCTGCAAAAAAACCTTTTCTTTCCATAAGAGGTAAAGATTTTTGTGAGCCTAACGCTTTATTAGCATAAGGTAATGCAGTTAAAGCTAAATCCATTGGACTAATTCTACCTGTTTGTTTTGCTGTACCTAACAAGTACGCAGCTTCTCTGTATCCTGGCGGTAAGAAAGGTGCAGCAGCTCTCATGATACCTGCTATTTCTTTTGGTACTATTTTACTAGCAAATTTTGTAATAGGTTTGGTTATTTTTTTAGTAATCTTTTTTACAAAGCTTCCTAATCCGTAATTTTGTCTGGGTTGTTGCATTCTTGATATTGCCATCGTTTTATTATATTATAATTTTGTATCTCCTCCAAGAGGTAATGCTTCAACAATTACCTTAACATCTCTCTTAATATCGTCAGCTACAGTATCTGTTTCTGGATCTTGTACATCATTCATAGCCTCTGCATCTGAATTATACTCTTGACCTGTTTTAGTATTGGTTAATGTAATTTCTGTTTGCGGTGTAATAATCTTAACTGGTTTACCGTTTATTATTTCTATTCTATACGATGCTTCTGTTTCTATAAATGACATATTAATCTCTGTTTATTTCTAATATTGATGCTACTACATGCAATCTATTTGCATCTGCAGCGGTTACTTTTAATACTTCGTTTTCTTCTAATATAACAGGTTGAGTCAGCAATTGTTCTGTTGCATGACCTGCTACAGCCTTTACATCAAACAATACAAATACATTACTAGATGCATCTGTTATAGTTGCTGTAATCGTACTACCATTATTACTATCATCACAAACTAAAATACTTTTTATAATGGCTCTTGAATCAGATGGTGCAGTATACAAAGTAGTTACATCTGTGGTTGTTAAATCTAGTTTTGCGTTTTTATAAATGTTAGCCATTAAACCAAGTAAACCTTTCTTGTTCTTGTTTTTGTTCGTTTAAAAATGTAGAATTTAATTGTTCAACAACTAAAGATATTGCTCTGTTAATTTGTTTTTGGTTAGAAAAATCATATTCTTCTTTTGGTTCTGGTATTCTTACTACTACTTTAGCCATTATATTAACCTATTTTCTACTTGTCTTAATACTTCTTTATCAAAACCAGTTATATCCACACCTGCATTTGCTAAGAATCCTTTAGCAATACCATCACCATTATAGTCAGCAAACTCAATGTCTTTAATAAATATTCTTCTGCCTGTTGTGTCTAATGAATATACGACTGGTATCTTATCAATTTTAACAGATAGTGGACTGTCTTTAACCATAATAAATTTACCATCTTCTTTAACATAGTGACTACCTGCAACGGTAACACCTTTGTAATCGTGAATCTCATCAGACGCTTTAAATTGGAATACACCTGTAACTTCTCCACCTTTGGTTTGATCACCAAGTTGTATCTCTTTAATTTTTTTCTCAGAGCCATCAGCCATTTGAATAGGAGTGCTTGGATCAAAACAGAAAAATCCTTGATTAGAACTTGTCATCGCTCCGCTAGTACCACCTACATTACCAAAATCACTACTACCTGGAGTTCCTCTTTCGCTTTCAACAGCTGCTTGTTGTTGTTCTGCTTGTCTTCTAGATATTCCTTGTGTTTTTGCTGCAGCTTCAATCTGTAATTTTCTTGCTCTTGCAGCATCTCCTGCTTTTTTAGCTTCAGCTTTTTTTCTGTTTAGTTCTTCAATTGCTGCTTGTCTTGCATTTTCAGCTGCTTCTGCTTCTTTTCTTTTTTCTTCTCTAAGTTTTTCTAGTCTTTCATCTAATTTAGTATCCTTACCTTTATAATTTGGATCTCCATATTTTTCTAACAAAGTATTTTGAATTGCTTTAATTCTTCTATCATAAGCATTTTGTAAACCATATGTTGTAGGCTCACCAAATCTACCACCTGTTAACATGTTTAATAAACCACCTGATACAGGATTGTATCCAGCCATTAAACCACTTTGTATTGTACCATCTTTTATGTTACTGCCATCTTGACCACCATAATAATTTCTCATAAATGCTGCTCTTGGATCTTGTTCAGGTATAAGTCCTCTTGCTACATTACCCATTATTCCTCCACCTTTTATAAAATCTAAAAGTTTACTACCACCATCTTTTATATTTTGTAATATACCTGTAGATTTATTAGGTTCAGAAAAAGTCATACCTAATATTCTGTTTTGATCTGCTATGGTTCGTGGTTGTTTATAAGCTTTTCCCGTAATTGGATTTCTTCCTAACGGAGCTGTTTGTTGATAGTAGTCATCAAAAGAAACAAAATCAGGACTTGATTTAGAAAATTCATTATAGTCATCTCTTACAGAATTCATAAAATTTTCATAGCCAATTCCTTGTGAAAGTTGTTGATTGTTTGTTGATGAAGTAGGTTTAATAAATGCAGGTGCACCTTCATCACTATACTGTAAAAAATTATTACCACCATCATTGTCTTGTACATAAAAAGGAAGACCTGTTTCAAGTGAAGCCAGACCTTTATCTTCATCTGAGGGAGCATCTTTATAATAATCTGTATAATCTTTTAATAAAAATTTGTCATCAATACCAAATGTTTTTCTTGCATTTAATAAATCTTCATCAACAATTTTATTTGCTGGTGTTGCTTTTATAAGGTTTGCTAAATCAAAAGGTATTGCCATTATCTACGTCCGTCTGGTTGTATATCAATTCGTAAAGTGCCAAAACGCCAAGACTCACTAACATCAGTATTTTCTATCTTAATGTTAACAAATCTTCCTCTGGCTCTAGTATCCTTTTTATCAGTGCTAGAGTTGATTGTAAAGGGACTTAAAGTTGTTGTTGTATCAGATTGTTGAGGATACCTTTTAACAGCTAAAGTTACTTTAGCGTTTCCTTGTAAATTTTTAAAATCAGGTACAAATCTTCTCATAGCTAAAAATACTTCTCCTGAAATACCTTCAGTACCTTGTTGTCTTGATTGTATATCAAAATCATAAGATTTTACAAAAGATGTAACTACTGTAGTGCTACCGTCAGGATTTACTTGATCAGTTCCAACCTCATGTTCAAAAAATTGTGTTTGACCTAAACCATCTTGACCTACCACAACAGGAAAACTTCCATCAGAAGAACTAATATATTTAGTTGCAAAAGGTTTTTGATAAATAGAAGCATCAATCCAAGTGGTTCTAGACTCTGTTCCAATATACCAAACACCTCCTCTCATCGGTTCACCATAATTAAAAGCAACATATTGATCATTAAAATCAGAACTAGTTGATGGATAATACCAAACAACTTCTGTAAACAAATTATTAATACCAGCACATATTTGTTGACCTTTAGTAGTATCTGCTTGATCATAAACATAATCTTCAACACTACATGGTAGTGATTTAACTGTACCATCAAACATAAAGAAACCATTGTTTGACATCCAAAATGCGGTACCATCTATTTCAACAGCTGCATTTTTACCAATCAATCCACAGTTAGTACCTACTTGCTCAAACCCAAAAGTAAAAGGCGCACCAATAAATTTCATTGTGTACAATGCATTATCTGTCCAAACTAAAATTGTTTCTTTAGCTTTTAATGAACCCATGATCCGTGTTCCATCTTGCAATCTTTGTGTACCAGCACTGTTGATTGCTGTTGGTGTATAGTCATTTATATCTTCTTGATCCGAAAATCTTATAAACATATCATCTTGTGTTGTTGTATCTCCAATAGTTGTTTCAGTGCCTAAATGAATTAAGTGACGTGTTGTAGGTGAAACTAATGTAACTCTTGTTGCAGTTGGATTATTAGATGTAGAAAAACCAGATGTAGATGTTGATGCTCTAACAGTTAAAGGAGATGCAGCTCCTGCGTTCCATGTAAATGTTTTACCATTAGCAATAGTTGCAACTAACACTTGACCAAAATTACTTAAAGACCATAAACCAGGTTCTAGTACTACTTCAGAAGCTTTTACCGCGCTTCCAAAACCCGTAAAGTTTGATGCATCAGTTACGACTGCACTGCTTGAATGAGCTTGACCATTTGATGTACCAATAGTTGCGGTTCCAAAAGCTCCTCTTGTAATACCTGTTAAAGTATTTACACCCTTACCAGTATAAGTAATTAACTCGTCACCAACTAATATAGTTCCAGCAGTTGGAAAACCTGCGTTAGATGTAATATTAATTACAGTTCCTGATCCACCAGTACCATTAGTATCTGCAAGCAAAGCACCATTTAAAGTTGTTATTTGTGCACCGGGTACTGTTCCACCATATTGACCAACACCAAAACCATAACCATATGACTGTGCAGCAGGACCAACTTTTTCATAAGGTATGACACTACAAGATCCTGTAGCCACACCATCTGCTGTTTCTGTTCCTGTTACAACTATAATTTTAGCAGAAGTTACTCTTGTAACTTGAAATAATTTATCTTCAAAAGCAGCATCTGTTAAATTTACACCACTAGGAGCAGTAACACTATCTAGTAAAATAATATCTCCTGACTCTAGATTATGGTCAGATGAAAAAGTTAATGTAACTTCTTTTGATCCACTTAAAGAAGACATTGAAACACTTCCAATTGTAGATTTAATTGGAGTAATATCATGAAGCTGTCCTTCAAAATATAAAAGTAAAAATTTATCTGTTCCAATAGCTACATATTTATTACCTTCTAGGTCAACAAATGCAAACTCACGTCTTGCAACACCTACTATTGTATCTGATATTAATGATGACCAACCACCTACTTTCTCCGGTAGTCCATATCTAAATCTTGTATTATCACAATCTATCCATCTGTTTTCTGCACCGGATGTTGTGTCTTGTTTGTCTATTCCTGGTAAGACTTTAAAATCAATAAGAGCCATGATCCGTGCTCCTTACGCCGTGTTAGTTTTGTAAGCCCAGCCTCTTGTTGCATCCACATACACTAATGTAAAAGCCTGACCGTTAGTGGTTAGTGTCAGGTTTGATGTACCTGTATTTATCGGTTGACTGTTTCTATTTACAATCAAGTTGTTAGAGTTAAAAGTTCCTCGTGCATCAATAAATGTAACTTCTGATCCAACTGCAGGTGATGCAGGTAAAGTTACTGTAATTGGGTTAGCTGTTGTGTTTGCAAATATCTGATCACCATCTACTGCTGTGTAAGCTGTAATTGTTGAAGAGTTTAAAGTTACATAACCTTTGTTACGAATACCAAGATTAACGTTTGTACCATCAGAATATATTAATGATTTAGATCCTATAGGTAATACAACCCCGTTCCCTGATACTGTTTTAACTGTTATTGTATATAGTGCAGATGTACCTCTTGTTGTTGCATCTTCAAACACAATAATTCTTTCAGCACCATCTGGTATAGTTACACTTCTGTTTGCACCTAATGTACCAGTTAGTTTGATATATAAATTTTTACCATTTGATGTTGCACCATTGTCAAGTGCTAATGCAAGATCACCACTTGCAAGCTGTGCTGTAGATAAATAACCTGAAGATAATTGTTCTAATATCTCTAAATTTGTATTGGTGATCGATCCCCAAAGACCTGCCTTTTCACCTGTTGTGATGAGTTCTAATTTTGAATTTGTTGAAAAACTTGATGCCATAATTCTCCTAATACGGGTCTATTGGTGTCCAGACTTGACTGACTCCTGGGTCAATGTCGTTCCAAGTAATAATACCCGCGTCTTTTACTGTTAACGTCATTGGTACACCAGTTGGTGTTACGTTTGCCGCTGCTGTAATACTAACACTTCCAGTGCCAATGGTCAATTGATTTCCTGTAACTGAAACGTTGGCTGCCGCTGTTACTGTGACTGTACCCACACCTAAAGTAAATGGTGTAGCCGTAGGTGTTACATTTGCTTTACCACTGATTGTTAGTGATCCAAAACCTAAAGTTAAAGGACTACCAGTTGGTGTTACAAATGCTCCTGCTAGTGCAGAAGAACTACCTATACTTAATGTTAGAGGACTTCCTGTTACATTGATTGTAACGTTAGGGTTAAAGAACGATGTCGATATTGGAGCACCGGATATGGAAGTCAGGCCGAGCATCTATTACGCTCCTGTCAGTGCTTTTATCTCGGCGTCTGTTAATCCTAGATCTTTAAGTTTTTGTTTTCCAGATGATTTGTCTGTTTCTGTTTGTGTAGCTTCTTCTTCAGCAGTAGGTAACTCTGCCATCTTAGCTTCTATGTCAGCTTTAGAAATAGGTGTTGTTCCTTCTAACCATTCTATTTCACAAGTATTAATATCACTTCCTCTAACATTTACTATTGCATTAGGATTTATTTTTAATATTGCTTCTATAATCATTCTTCTACCTCTGTTGCATACATAAAACATGGTCCATTAATTCTTGCATTTTGACCACTAATATTACTTCTAATT
>Ga0209348_1001253_pt1 | contig 12423 bp, 29 predicted proteins | sample ETNvirenome_2_30_FD_184065 | JGI IMG/M metagenome (GOLD analysis project Ga0209348, IMG submission 184065) | Marine viral communities from the Pacific Ocean - ETNP_2_30 (SPAdes) (version 2) | ecosystem: Environmental > Aquatic > Marine > Oceanic | place: Pacific Ocean | collected 2013-06-22 | reverse complement strand
GATCTGTTGTTTCTAGAACATCTTTAGTAATGTCTAAAGTCCATGATGTTGTACCTGCCACAGTGGTAGCACTAGATCCTGCTTTATCAAATAAAACAGAACCTTCTTCTCCACGAAAAAATGCCATTATTCAAAGAAAAAAGTATATATACGACTATATTACCGTGAAACTGCGTTTTTTACAGCTATTTTTTCTTCTTTTTACGTCTATGTTGATAAGTTATCTTTTTACTTCCTGTTTTTTCACGCTTAAACCTTGCTTTTTCAGCACTTGACATCTCTTTAGTTGTCTTAGGTGTCTTATTTGATACACGTTTACTAGGTCTACAGGCTGGATAGCCTCTTTTTTCACCTTTTTGACGACCACAAGGCTTTCCTGTCTTTACATCAACCCAATTTTCCTTAAACCAGCGAGTTAAACCGCCACTACTTCTTGCCACGTTTTTTAGTCCCCGTGCGATAAGTACCACCACGCTTTTTGTACTCTCGTACAAGCCATGCGTTAGCGTAAGCAGAAGGATAAACAGCAAATTTGCGTTTTGCTTCTGACTTTACTCTTGAATATAAGGCTTTATTAACAGGAATGTTTGCCACTTTTCTTAGTCCCTTTCTTTTTCTTCTTCTTACCTTTGGGTTTCATTGAACCATAATGTCCAGGCATAATAAAAAGTAACTCTTAGTATATTCTAAACGAAGTTTGGCCTAATGTCTCTGGTTTTGCAAGGTTGAATTGCTGCAAACATAAATAACCAAAAGCATCAAAAGCATGGTCAACCCCAAGATTCTTATTAGGTAATCCTGTATTTGGAGCGTAAGTTAAAGTTCTTAACGCTTTTATCAATTCTTTACATCGAGGATGGATAAAAGTTCTTCGATCTCCATTTGCATCATATAAAGCAGTATTTACAGCCGTAATCTTATCTCTTATCTTCCAGGGAGATTTTGGACTCATTACTGTAAATCCATTCCTTCTTAAGATTGTATGGTCTGTAACACCTACCCCACTTGTCTTTCTTGCATTACCAGTAGGGTCAGGACAAGCAATTACTCTTCGATCTACACCATATCTTCGTGTAACCTCTTCCGCAAAATCCCAGGTTGTTGCTCCACCTGTCAACATGATCTCATCAAATACATAAAGACAATCATTATGCTTGACCGCACAAATTCCTGCCATAGGGTCAACGTTAAAATCCAATCCAATTAACAATGGCATCATGTGTAAATCTTGCACTTCCTTATCAATATTGTCATCATCAAAACTAACAGCTACTAAACCAGTTAAATTTTCAAAACTAGCTTCAAATTCTTGTCTAAATGTCCTTGCATCTAACTGACCTCTAGCTGCTTCGACTTCTTCTGGAGCGACATTACCTCCTTCAATCGTAGTAAAACTCCACCTGATCCAATCATCTCGATCAGTTTCTCCACAAAAACACCACATATCGTAAAACCAACTAGCAGTTCCATCAGGTGTAGAAATAAACAATGCCCACCCCTGTTTATCAGCCAATGCAGGTCTAATAACCTCCGCCCATACATCTCGATCCATAAATGCAGCTTCATCTAAAACAACCCCTGCTAAACTTCTTCCCCTCAATGCCATTGCATTTTCAGTTCCTTTTAACTCAATACTCGACCCATTAATTAAATCTAGTCTTAAATCAGTCTCATTTTTACTTTGAATCCATACTTTTGGTACTAATTTTTTTAATTCTTTCCATGCAATGTCTTTTGCCATGCGATATGTAGGAGCACAGTAGAAATATGTTTCCCCTGGTCGATTTATCGCTCCACGAAGTAGTTCTATGCAAGCTAAGTATGATTTTCCAAACCTTCTGCCAGCTACGAGGATGCGAAATCGCTTTTCACAGTTAAAAACTTGGCCCTGGGCATATCTTAAACTGATTTCTGGTGCGGTTTTTACAGACATACACTAAAAAATAACAAATTTTTCAAGTATTACCCCCTTTTTATAGCCTAAATTCATATTTCTAGGTTATCATTCAATTAATACCTTATCTGATTGAGTCCGTGGCTGAATCTTTTATATCTGGTTTTATCCCAGAAGAACAGAAACAACAACAAGAAAAAAGAAAAAGACGCTCTAAATTTGCTTGCAATACAAAAGAGCATATTCAAGCTAGAAGTCAAAGATTGTATTCTCGTCAACTAGAAGGGAAAACAACAAGACAGCTTGTTTTAGAACACGCAAAGATTGAAGGCATCGCAGAAACTTCAGCCTGGAGCGATTGGGGCCGAGTAAAGCAATGGAATAATGAGGATTGGGAGAAAGATAGAGAAAATATGCTTCCAAGACTTCAAGCAATGAGAGTTAGATTATTCAATAAAGCAGTTTCAAAAGGTCAATTACAGACAGCAGCACAAATATTAGATTCATTAGGCAAAGTTATCGGAGAGTCAGTAGAGACAGTCAATATTCAAGCACCTCAACTATCTATAAAAGTAGAAACAAAGTAGTACATCTTTATTAGTAACGAAGATTACGGATATATATTTAAGTTCCTCGGAGTATGATATGGCAAAAATTTTCTGCAACCCTCCCCCCAAATGGCCTCAAACTGGCCTGAGAGCCTCTGAGAGAAGCCAAAATTAAGTTTACATATATTAGTATCCTCAAAATTTCTGCCTGTCTGAGGCCATCCTGAGGCTAGTGTTACATTTGATACATAATAAGAAATTGGTACAGATTCGGCCTTGACATGATGTCATTCTGGCCTTAATATAAATAATATAAATTACATTAAATTTTTATAGTCGCCCGAAAATACTAGGGAAACACCGTTGAAGCCTTCAACTACATATCGTGAGTCAGCCGCTAACTCCGTAAGCATAGCGACACCGCCAACCAGAGGGCGTTTGAAGTGGGTCTGGGTCTAGCAAGTGGGATGCACTTGCAACACTTTTTCCTTTTACTTCTAGGCTGTATCACTCACGAAAATAACAGGAAGCAAAGGGGCTTAAACCTTCGGGCAAGTCTTCTTTCTCCCTCCACAGATTACTCACGAGTTTAGATCAGCCTACAAGTAAAAGGTATTTACTTTTTACTTACAATCAAACTTATTAAATTATTCAAATGAGTAACTATTCAATTACAAGATTTACTGGTATTGATTACGATACCATGTCTGGACGTTGGGACTTAGTAGCAGAAAGGCACACACAAGATTCTGCCCTTGCAACCTGTAAGAGCTTGAATTTAAATAGACCTTTTTACCACAGAGTTGAAGTTAATTCAAAAAGAGTTGAACTTCCACGCTTTACAGTTCTTAAACCGAACATGAAAAGCAATTACGAGCCAATTGTAATTCCTGTAAGTTTCACAGTCAGAAAGAAATTGAATTTAATTCAAAGAATTATTAGGAGGTTCTTCTAATGGATGAAAACGAATTAGATTATTATTTCGCTGGCGTTAGTTGGGCTGAGTGTTTCGACATTCTCAGCCCATACCAAAGACGCTTAGATTATGACTTTGAAACTATGGAGCAAAACAAAAATGAAAATTAAAAAACTCGGAGCGTCAAAAACGCTCCTTTCTTTTCCTGATAAAGAAATTTTTATCAGTTATGAAACACCAGTTGCAGCCAGATTAAAAAATGGCGATTGCATCAGGACTTCTAAAAACTGGTCAAGCACGACCCAAAAACACATCACTCAATATCTTTCAGGACTAAAAGCCAAAAAGGTTGAGCAAAGTGTTTTAGACAATTTATTAGGAGCTTAAAAAAATGAGTCAAGTAAAACAAATGAGAGTCTTTAAACTTACTGACTCTCAACTTGACTTGATGCTTCAAAGCATCAGGAACACAAAAAGAACCTCTTATGAAAGATTAAGGGCTGAATCAAAAAAAGATTTTGACTTAATGTTTGAGGAGGTCGTAGAACCTTATGGCTCTATCAAAATTTTTCAAGGGGCTAAAAAATGACTCCTGAAGAATTTTTTAAACAACAAAGAGTTCCAAAATATAGGCAGCGTTTAGTTGCTGCCTTATGTTCTTCGATCACTTCAGAAAATGATGAGAAATCAGAATTTTATGCAGAGATTGCAGATTTTGAAGCTCTGGAATTTTCCACAAAACAAGTCGAAGCGGCCAAAAAAGACGTCAGACGAATTTTAAAAATTAGGGGATAATTTCCCCTTTTTTTCTGTAAAATTTTTTCATTTATCCTGTAAAAATTATGACTATTATGAATGCCCGAATGAATGCCAAAAAATCTTATGTAAAGCCTGAGGAATTTATTGTGAATGAGTTAATCAGGGCTTTAGAAGATGGCGTTCCAGTATGGCGAAAGGATTGGACTGTTAAAGGTGGCTTCAGGAATTTATTAACAGGGAAAAATTATCAGGGTTCTAACCCTGCACTTCTCTGTATATCTTCTGCGGTTAGAGGCTGGCATCTTCCGTTATTTATTGGAGGAGGTCAGGCTAAGTCTATTGGCTGCCTACCTAAAAAAGGGTCTAAGTCTGCTCGAATTATGCAACCTTTACAGAGGTCTTTTGAACTCAAAGATAAAGACGAAAATGGGGAGGTTCAATTCGGCTCTTACATGAGTTACAAATGCGTTCCAGTATTTAATGTTGCTGATGTTCGAGGAGTTGATGAGGAGTCAGAAAAACGACTTCAGGAGCTAATTGATAAGGCTGTCTTAACTTCTGCTCCTCGACCTTTGGATGAACGGGTTAAACAAGCCCATGATCGTTTATTCCAATGGGAACATCAAGTTAAGGCTGTTATCAAGGGAGGTGATAGAGCATATTACCGACCAACAACTGATGAAATCGTTATTCCAAAAAGATATAACTTTAAGAATGACGAATCTTATCTAGCTACTTTCGCCCATGAAGCAGCCCACTCAACAGGCCATAAATCAAGACTTGATCGTAAAGACTTAAGTTATGCAGCCGAAGAGCTTTGTGCGGAGCTATCCGCATATCTCATATGCAGCCGACTTGAGATTTCAAATCTTGATACAAAAAATCATGCAGCATATTTAGCTGCGTGGTCACCAATGCTAAAAAGCGACCCAAAAATCCTTTTTAAATCACTAGCTAATGCTAGTAAAGCTGCGGATATGGTAATTGGTGAGCAATAGCTCACCTTTTACTTTTTGTTCTTTATTTTTCTAAAAATTATGAAAAAAGAAATCAAATTTTATTGCAACATCACAAAGAAATGGGAAACACTTGTTATCTCAAAACCTTATAAGAAGGAGTTAAAAACAAAATGAAAAAATACAAAGCAACCGATCCTGAAATGGTTCAGGCTCAAAAAGATTTAGCAAAAATGTCAAATTTATCTGATCGTGTAATTACTAACGATCAGGATTTATTTAAAGAATTAGCTACGATCCAGAAAAAATTATGCCAAATTTCTGAAATGAAATCTTATTTTCTTCAGAGATATGAGGACATACTTGATGAACAACATAATTTAGAAACTCGGCTCTGTATTTTCCAAAACGAAATGCTGCACAGTTTTGAATTATGCTTTCGATATTACAAGACAAAAAAGAAGGGCTTTAAATAGCCCTATTTTTTTCTAATTTTAATTTACACCTAGTCAGAATTAAAGTTTCATATAGCTTTTTATCTGACTTTAAGGCTTTAGTTAGTAGGTTATCCCACTCTTCAGAGGATAATTTATTGAGGTTGTAGGCATCATAACCCATTTGTTCGATTGAAAGTATGTAAGACTTAATGAGACTCATAATTATTTATGTGTTGACATATTAATAATACCACACAGGCTTGTTAATGGCCTTATTTGTGTGTTAATATTTAGAAGAGTTCACTTATCCTAAATTTATGACTCAAAATGATCGAGACTTTCAAAAAGTCTTAGAAGCTCTAACAGAGCAGGACAAGAAAATTACTGAGATAACCAATATGATTACTCAGTCAACTGGTATAACTCTTAATGCTTTTGAGAGTCAACAAAAACTTAATGAATCTCAAAGAGAAGTAAATCATGCTTTAAAAGATGGCATAAAAGATTTATTTACTGCAATTTCTAAAATTTCATCAATTCTTACAGGAGGTAAAAACTAATGGGATTAGATATGTATTTAGAGGCTTCTTTTTCTACAAGAGCTTACGAAAGACCTACCGATCAAGACTACGCTGATATGCGAGAAGGTAAAGACGTTAAAGTTGAAAGATCAATGGAATTGGAAGATGCCATTACTGCTATTGGCTTTGAAGACGCTCCAATAGACCATGCCTACAATCATTTCCAGTATGTTTTTCCTATCATCACTTGGAGAAAAGCTAATGCAATACATAAGTTTTTCGTTGACGAAGTGCAAGATGGGAATGACAACTGCGAACGTCATTATGTATCAAGAGAAACGCTCCAAGAGTTGTTAGATCGTATTACTACGATTCTTGAAATAAAAACACCAGTTGCCAGAGAAATGAAGGCAGAAGAACTTCTACCAACTGATATTGAAGGTTGTTTCTTTGGTACAAAAGAATATGACGATTGGTATTACAAAGACTTAGAAGATACTAAAAAAGTTCTTGATAAGTTATTTGAATATGAAGAAAATGCAGAAGCAGGTAAAAATTTCGATAACTTCTATTATCAATCATCTTGGTAAAAATTATGAGTAATTCAATTAATGATGAGATTTTAGAATCTCTATTCGATGAACAGATTGATGCTGTTTCAGAAAGATTTCCTTCCCTATCTACTAGGGAAGTTGAAATTATTGCAGCAAGAAGAGCTAAACGTCTTTTCTGGGAGATGGCACAATGAACGATCCAAAAACATTTAATGTACTAATGTCTGAAGTTCATTCAGTTTGGTACACGGTTGTAGCTGAAAATGAAGATGATGCTATTAACAAAGTTTCCTGTGGAGATTATCTAGAAATGGATGATGAAGGTTGCGAAATGGGTAGCCAAGTTTTCTGTGAAATAGAGGAGGAAGAATGAATATAACAGAGTCCAGAGATGAAGCCTTTGAAGCAATAGCTGAAATGCTACGTTCCAATATTAAAAAGACGAAGATAGCTTCTAAACTTGCTGCTGATTATTGCGTAAGTGATAAGACAGTTTACAAGTGGATAACAAAAGTTGAAGAAATGTACGACATAGAACCTATAGAGTCTATTCTTCAACAACAAAAAACTGAGTTAAAATCTGAAATTTATCAGGATTTGATTCGTGATTATCACAAAGCTAAAACTGATAAAGATGATGAATTACGCAGGAAAATCGGAGCTATATTAAATAATACTTACCTTAAAAAAATTACTTTCAACTGAGAATTTCGCTAGCGAATTATGATTGACAACCCACTACCAGATCAAGTTATGCAGGAGAAAGAAACGCTCCAAAATGCACAAGACTTTGAGTTCTATTGTTTTCACCATGCAAAAGAAATTGCTGAACACTACAAAGTACATGAAGATTTAATCATTCCCTTTCAAGAGTGGTATCACGATTATATGCGTGATAATCCTGATCTATTTGATCATACACTTATCTATTTAGATAGTGATTACATAGTCGATTGGTGGGAAGCTGACTCCTACCTTTATGACGATTTCGATTCACCTTATATGGAGATTAAAAAATGAGACTTGATTCTATTCACATTATTCTTAAAGAATACATTGCTGAACAAGAAAAACTACAATGTCGTTGGCCTTGTGATGCTGAGTATAACGTTCCAACATGGGATAATATATATGATGCTGTAGAAGCTATCGAATCTATTATTAATTACGAACCTAGTGATGCTGAATTAGAAGCATACAATGATTCTTATTCTGAACCACTTCATGTAAAAAATCAAAGAATGTTAGAAATGAAAAGTGAGTCTCATGGAAGGAGGTTTGTATAATGCCTATTTATAACGTCACAGTTACTAAAAAACAATGTTGTTGGAATATAGAAGCCAACAGTTATGAAGAAGCTCAAGAAGTTGCTTTAGAAGAATGCGAGCTAAATTCATACAAATATTACACTTACTTTGATGTTGATACAGTTGAGGAGGACAATGCCTAAAGGTAAATACTACGAATATCAAATAAAACGTTCCGCACTAGATAACGATTATCTTTCTGGCAATATTGATGACTTTCAATATGCCAGAGAGTCTCTTGATCTGGACTTGGAATACGAACCATATATCCTAGCTCAAACTATCAATAGCGAAGTCGCTAAAAAACAACACAACATAGGAGATTCAAAATGACTTATTACACTGTAGTTGCCAGAGAAGAATACAAAGAAGAAGAAGTTTTACTTTATGAAGGAGACTATTCTCCTGAAGAATTAAAACAAATGGCAACTGAAGAAGTTAGAAAAAATACAACTATGGAATATGAAGATATAGAAGATTGTTATGTTCATATAGATTTTATCTTTAAATCTGATACACCTATAAAATGGATTTATGACTAACAATAAGTGGATTCACTTTCCTAAAAATCCTTACGAAGGTCAAATCTTTTATTACCCTCACACAAAAGATACCTTTACATATATCATTCCTAAAGGTCAATCTGAATATGGACAATGGGTTGTTATTTCTTACGATCTCTTTATGAACTTTAAATCAAGCAGCAACTAACTGATCGTTCTTTACCATATCTTGAAATTCTGCTACCTTTTCCTTAAATAACGCACCACAACCTATCAACTCCATAGCTGTTACCCAACGAAGCTGTAACCCGTTCTTTCTTATTATACATATTAATCCTCTTTTTGCTCGCACCCCAGTTTTTTCATATAGCCCCTCATTGTACGCACCTATCTGTAATAAATGATCCTGTAAATATTTTTCTGGTTTATCTGTATCTTTTCCGTAAGTTTTGAAATCTACTATTGTTAATTCTGAATGGCCGTCAGGGTTTTCTGTATCTATTAAAGCGTCACATTGACCTGCATAACCTGATGAATGGTTAATATTAAATTCACTAAGATGAATGGCTTTTATATCTTCTAAAAAAGGTTGTATATTTCGGGTGTACTCACTACACGCCCATTGTTCTGGGATTTTATTTTTACCATGAATGGCGTTTTGTAATGCCCATGTTGTAATTGCTTGGCTAGGTCGTGCCAAACCATCTTCATAAGTTTTCCAACCATTCCTTTTGTTTGCTGAATTTATTGCCATTATAGACGCAGTTTTTAATATTTTCTCGCAATATGAATGAACTGCTGTACCAATACTACAGGCCATATCTCTATGTTCTAAATTACCTGGGCGTTTTACCCATTTCATTAGTGCTGCCTTCTGTTCAACAGGTGCAGTATGTTTAAGAATCGAAGTTACTGAATGATATTCTCTTTCTTCTTCATCTCTATAAACTCTATGTTTACCAGAGTCATCACGCACCAATGATGAATGGCGTAATCCAGCTAATAAATTTTGCCTATCCGTTTCTATTGGTAAGGCAAGAGTCATTTGTTTAAAAGGATTTTTCCTAACTTTAACTGGACTACGCTTTATTTGCAAGAAAAAACTCATTCTTCGTAGAAGAAGTCAGGGTGTAATTGAATGGAAAATACGACTATGTTCCATAACCAACCTTTAGGGTAAACATCTACTAATGGAAGATTCCCAATGTCCTCTTCAAAATAACTTACTCTTTCAATATCTGTTAAAGGCTTTTGTTTGTACATTTGCCTGAAAATATCAAAAACAAACCTACCGAATCTTTTTAATTTGTTTTCAGGTAATGGTGTAAGTAGTCGCTCCAAAACTTCTCTTACTGAGTAGTATTGTCCTGCGTCACCCTCGTAAGGGTTGAATGTGAGTTCCATGAATAATTTAAGAATAACAATCTCTGCCAAGAGATAAACCTATTTTACTTCATAAAAAAAGACCGAGCAATACATACTTGGTCTTTTTTATTAGGGCTCTTGGCAGAGAGCTACCCTTAATTTAATTATGACGAAAAAGAAATTATATGTAAAGACGTCATAAGTGGTACTTATATATGTCCTGTTAACGTTTTTATTAAGAATTGACTTTTATGTTAGAAACTACTGTTTGAGCATTATTTAAATTGTAATACAAGCGATTACATTGAATATATTTGAAAGGTTAAATAACTCAATTTGAGTGTTAAATATGTTAAACAATGACAGACAAATAATTTACATTCAGTTACAATTTCTCATTCCAAAACGCTCTTTATTTCTATAAGATTTCTGTTTTCTTTTTAACTTAACTACATTATGACTTTTGGGTTTCATTGAAGTTAAGTGCCAGCCATTTCCTTTAGGACACTCATAAACGTATGAATGTCCTTTTCCTTTCTTGCACATTTCTGCTGCAATAATTTTGGCTTCTTCTTCTGATCTATAGCTGACCTTATCACATTTATAACAATGGCCTAAAACTATAAATCCTTTTTCTTTGATGTAACTTTCGAGATTAAAAAAACTAAGACGCTGCATTTGTTGTTTGTTTTGGTTGTAAATCTTCCCATTTAATTTCAGGAGCTTCGGGCATAATATCTTTACTGGCGAGAGTTTCTTTCTCCCACTTTTCATACTTTGCATCTTCTATTGCTTGTTCCCTTACTGGTTCAAACATTTCATCAATGGCTCTTCGGATCATTGAAGATATTGATGTACCTGGGCGAGAATAATGCTTCAGTAATTTGTACTGAGAATTAGTAATTTGAATGGAAATTCTGTAAAGATTGTTAGGATCAGTAACTTGGGACATTGGGAATAACCTCGATGATAGGGTGAATCTTCTTTGCGTCCACTATGGCATACATTTCTGTATTTGGGTATGGAGCAATGAATTTAATGGTTGGAATTTTTTGAACATGACTATTGAAACACTTGATAAAAGCGTTCAATAGATATTGGGCTGTATGAGTACCCCTACGTTTGAGATACCCACTACCCAACTGATTTCTAAATGAAAGGCAAACATCTTCTGAATCTAAATTCGCTCCAAAACATACTGCGTCCATAAAACTTAAGGTTGGAACTTTTGACCAATGCTTGTCTCTTGCTAATAATGAGAAAGTTAAAGCAACTGACTCACTAAAGCATCTAAAACTTTTTCTTCTCTGAGCAATTTCACCAACCATAGCTTCTACATAATCTTTATGTAATTCATATAATTTAGTTACTTCAGTATGAGAAGGAGTGTGATTACCTGACCACTTTATTTTTGGGTGCTGATAATAAAGCTGATAATTTTTTAAAGCTGCTGCAATAGTTTTACCTTTGCTGCTTCCTAAAATATCAAGTACATCTCCAGCAGTTCTTGTAGCACCTGTATCAACAACATTAAATATTTTAGGGTCAAGATTACGACCCAACATAATTTGAATGGGCTTTTCTGCTTTTACTACTGCTGCAAGTCTATGCTGACCATCAAGAATGTTATCTTCAGAATCTAATGCAATACCTTGAGCAGTTATATACCAGTTACCACTTTGAATGGTATGAGTTAGTCTTTCAAGATGTCTTCTTTTAAATTTTCTGTTTTTTTGAGCCGATTGGCCTAGTAGTTGCGATGCCCATTGAGGGGTCATGGTAACTACTTCAAATGTTGGAGTAGTCATAGGATAAGGACTTAACGTATTTGTAAGCATGACATCATTGTAACCTATTTTATAATCCTTTGCAACAATATTTTTACATAAAAAAACTGCCAGCAATTAAACTGGCAGATTAACCTTTTATTTCCCTTCTTTATTATCCCCCGAATGGGTCTTCATAAGTAAGGAGTTTCTTTAAATCAAAACCTTTTGACTTAGTTTTCTCCCAAGCTGCGTCTAAGGCATCTTGATCGTCTTCATCTTGAGGTTCAATTTGAATGTCGTAATTCCAACGACCTCCTTCTCTGTCTAGTGAAAGAGAAAGATCCCATTCCATAAGATTTTTATACTTTCTGTTTAAAGATAGCTTCCTGATCTTGCTAAGAATTTGATACTGGTCTGCTTCCAAAATACGAACCATTTTATTCTTGTAGTCGTAAATAGGCCAAACGTATGTTTCTTTAGGATCTGCTGGATCTGTACTTTGGAATTTAGTACCTCTTTGATAAGAGCCTCCCATTTCAGTAAGAATTTCTTCTTCTGTTGGTTTGCTGACAAATCTAAAAGATTTACCCTTATCTCCGTGTACAGATTCTCCGTAAATTTTCCAAAAGATTAGGGGATCTTCTTCCAATAATGCGAAAGAAACTGGTTCTTTTGGATCTACTTTTGATGGGTTTAAATAAGAAGAAACAAGTGGGCGATCCCCCTGCTCTTCTGCTTTTTTGACTTTTTCTTCAAAAGTGGCTGAGAATTTCATAAGAGTGAAATTGTTAAATAGCGTTTGTAATCAATGGGCAAAATATATTTGCACAATCTCATTCTAATAGCTTGACCCTCGTTTGTAAATAGCCTAAAATGAAAAAACCTCCGAAGTCT
>Ga0209348_1001252_pt1 | contig 12426 bp, 5 predicted proteins | sample ETNvirenome_2_30_FD_184065 | JGI IMG/M metagenome (GOLD analysis project Ga0209348, IMG submission 184065) | Marine viral communities from the Pacific Ocean - ETNP_2_30 (SPAdes) (version 2) | ecosystem: Environmental > Aquatic > Marine > Oceanic | place: Pacific Ocean | collected 2013-06-22 | reverse complement strand
TTCATTTTTAAAGTGTTTTTCTTTATCTTTCTATCTGGTATATCTTTAGCATACTTAATACTACTCTTTGACAAATCTCTTATAAGTTTTTGATCACTTAATGGTATAGTTTGTTTATTAAACTGTGACCCTGGTGTGTAATCTTGTGCATGAGATAGTTCATGTAACAGAACACTATTATAATCATTACCAACTTGTTGGAAATCTTTTGTAATAGGATTCATAAAAATTCGGTGTTCACTTGGTCTATAACTACCTAATTTATTGTTTTCTTTTTCTTCTATAGATACCGTATCTAAGTTTGTGGTTCTTTTTTTAGTTAATTTTTCTAATGCTTTTTCATTTTCACCAACGCTTTCTAGTAACAACTTTTGACCCATAGGAGAATTTGTCCATTCTTTCAAAAATTCTTTTTGATCATAACCTGGTACAGCAGGTTTATATAAAGGTTCTACCACCTCTCCCTCTTGACCTTTGGGTGTCTTCCAAGAACCCTCTCCAAATTTTATAGCAGACTCTTTGTCATCACCAAACTCTATAACTTCACCTCTACTTTTTGCTTCATTATAGATATTCATCCAATCTTCTTCACCAGACATATCTATCCATTTACCATCTTTATTTTGAAACAAAGAAGGGAATCCTACCCAAGTGCCATCTTCAAGTTGTTCAGCCTTCATAAGATGTGTAGACTCACTACCATCAACATTCTTTCTAACACCTTGACGTGTGGGTATCTTGTATCCAGCTTGAGCCATAGGATACTCTGTAACAGAGTTACCATCAAACTTGTAATCTTTACCTGGTTGCATCATCTTCTTATCACCAGTGTCAGATATTCCTAGCACAGGAAAGTCTACTCCTTTCATTGTTATGTTATTGGAGTTTATTTTAGTTATCTTTCCTGGGTTGGTTAACTGTCCCATGTCATCTTCTATAACCTCATACTTATCTAACCATCCACCATCTTTATATTGAGGAGTTTCATATTCTAACAATCCCTCAGCTCCTACAGCCATTGGTATTGTAGCATATAATCCCTTCATTAGTTTCTTAAGTCCTTTTTTATCTATAACTCTAAAGAAGTCTGGACTTACTTTAGACTTACCAGAGAGTCCATCTCTAAACATTTGGTCAATTAACTTATCTGGTACATCATATTGTTTACCAGTTCCCCAGTATTTTGGGTTAATGTATTGTCTTCTCAACTCCATCACTCTCGCAATCATTTCTGTAGGCTCTTGTAAATACTTTGCATAGTCCTCAAAAGTTGAACCACGTCCCAGAAAGTCTTCAATACCTTTATTAGTCCCTTTATATATTTTTGGATCTTTTTTAAGTGCTCCTTTAATTAACTCTCTTGTCTCCACATTTAAAGCTCTTCCACCTACATTACTAGCATGACCAAGAGTTTCATGTATACCTGTTAACATCTCTCTTTGTCTTACTGAATTCTTGAATCTCTGAGAAACTCTTGGGGGAACTTCTCCAAGTTTTACAACACTCTTGTTACCTACATTAAAAACATCATCAAATGTTTTTAAAGTATTTAAAGGTTGATTAGCAGTAGGTATAAAATATGTCCCACCTGATCCAGGCGTAAATCCTGTAGTACTATATGTAGTGGGAAACTTACCAGCCTGTATTAACTTCATGTTGTCCCTTGCTAGTTTTGGATAGTACAGATTGTACATCTCATTTATTTCCCTTGTAAGATCATCAATTTGCTGTTTGAGATACCTAGATTTAGGAAGAGCGTTTTGTAGTCCTGCTGTTTCATATTTAGCTAATTGACTTTGTAATGTTTGTAGTTGTCTAGTTCTAGCTCCAATTGTTGATTCAATAAACTCTGGTCTAAGAGAAGGTAAAGGATTATATGATCTAATCTGAGACTCAAATCTTGCATTAAACCCTGGAGCATTAGTCCATCGTTTCATAAAATTATTTGCATCCATTTTAGGATTAGACATTAATTCTTGATAGGGTGGAGTTTTACCTCTAGTAAGCAAACTTGGAACAACTATATCTTTACCTACAGGAATAGTCTCACCTAAAGGTCGTGTAAAATAATTGTATGTGTTTCTAACACTTTGGTAACCTGGAATTCTTTTTAAGAATTCTTTTCCATATGTTCCAAGACCTTTAAGAAGTTGACCTCCAAACAAATTAACTGCAGCCCATCCTGCTTCTGGAAGTCCTTGCTGTAAGTTTCCAACAACTTGATCTCCTAATGATATCTGACCTCTTTCTCTTTGAATCCTTCTTAGGTTCATTGATTTTGCTACATCATCACTTGTCCAGAAGTTTCCTGTAAGAGGTTGTAATGTAGAAGTAGAAAACACACTTGTTACTGCTGGTTGTATAGTAGCATTATATACATCACCTATTAATCTAAAAGGATTAGAAAGATATGTAAGAGGCATTGCATTTGTAGGTAATCTTTTTAAATTATCTTCATCATAGTCTTCTTGATCTCTTCTTCTTTGCTCATAGTTTCTGTTGTCCTGTGAGAGCATTGGTTGTGTTCTTTGTACAACTGGTACCTCTTTTACCTTCTTTGGTTCCTTATCTATAATTGGAAGTCTAATTGGTCGAACAGCTGTATTATCTATAGCTATTTCTCTTCGAGGAAACTCTCTGCTACCTGTCTGAGCTTTCATTACTGATTGAGTAAACAATGGAGGTGGTGTATTAGAACGTGCATACATCATACCAGATGCACCAGGAAGACTTCCTCCCATTGCATACTTATCTAACCAACCACCGTTAATCTTTTTCATAGGTGTTGCACCTCCAGCTATAGCACCGAAGTATCTCTTCTGCTTATCAGTCAGAGATCTACCATGGACTGTTCCATCGTCTAACATCTTTTTTGCTTTACCTGCTGTTAATGCCATAGTTTATTTTTCTGCTATTGTTGTTAATATAAAAACAACTGTACTAAATACAAGTGTTTTCATTATACCTTTATTTCTTTTAGGGTTATTATCCTTAATATTAACTGCATCAAATATATTATCTGGTGCTAATCTTTCTTGTGGTACGCTTGCACAAGTTGTAAATAATAAAAATATAATTACAAGTTTTTTCATTTATATGATATTTGTGCTGGTGCTACAATAAACTGACTGACAATATGTGAAGTAGAAGTATTGTCTAGTATATGTCTCACCTTTACGTTCTTAGCTCTTAGTTGTGACTTCTTAAATGATAGGTCACCGTAGTTCATGTTATCCTGATTAACCACCTTATCTATCGATTTAGATTCACAGGATGTTTTAAACAGGGGTACTTGATCATCTTTTTGTAGTGCCCAGAAAGTATTATATTGATAGAAACTATCTGTCTTTGCAAAAGTAATAGTTTTGCTATCACTATTTAATATAGGGTATTGTAGATATGCACTTAAATTATTCATAGGTTTAGGTACAAGTTCTAGTATACCTGTTGACTGTTGTCCATTATATAGTACAGCCTTGTTAAAGTATTTATCGTCTGTTTGTATTTTACTATTAGAATCAAACTCTCCGAGAGTTGATGGTATATATGTATACACCTTACTATAGTCTTTTATGTTCTGGAGTATCTGATCATGATACTTGTATGCAAATGGATACTCAATAATATAAGGTGCAATGTCTCCATAGTAATAATTGTACAATGTATCATTTCTTAAATGAGTCCATAGACATCCTGTTCTCAAAGGTCTGAATGAAGCATTTATATACTCTTCGTTTGGAATTGAATCCTTCACTGTAAAACTTGCAGTAAAGTTACAATCGCCATGTGATTTCAATGTAACAACTGCTACCTCCTTCTTTACACTATAAGATATACCATGTATAAGGCTGGATAAAGAAACATTTGTACCTAGAGTATTACCTAGATCATCTGTAATATCAAACGGCCCTATATTAGGACTAGCAGCTGTTATTTTTAGATTTATTACTTTCATGGTGTACAAGGTCCTATTAATGTTATTCCTGCTCCGGTTGCTAATCCAATACCACATACTGTTTCTGTGTCTCCACTAGGTACAGATATAGTTTGTAGTTGTCCAAAACAATCTGTATACTGTATAGCTCGAGGTCCTACTATTTCATATTCATTACAAACACCGGGAGCAGCAGATGTGCTTGTAGTGGTTGTGGTTGGTGCCACTGTAGTACTTGTAGTAGTTGTTTGCTCTAAAGCTTTAACCATACAAGAAGCTCTTTGTGCTACCCAGTCTATATCATCATAGGCTGAAGGAACACTATCTGTTATCTGTATTAAATCATAAGGAGATAAAGAAGATACAAGGAATATGTCCGTTGTATTTACAGCTCCATCACACACTAGGTATGTGTTACAATCACAATATATTACATTCCTAACTGTCTTACCAGTGTAAGTAACCTGTAAGTTTATAGCTCCAGTATTATAATTAAACTCAAATAATACAGCATCACTAGGTGAAGCACTTTGATATCCAGTGGTAATTAGTTTTGGTTCTGGTCCGTCTACATATATAAAGTTAGTATTGAATACATATCCTGCTGGCAATGCGAACTTGTTAGTACTACTTGCAGTTAAAGAAGCATAATCAATCACAACTTCTGTAACATTACCGCTGCTATTTTTTGTAATTAAAGTTGCATCATCTTTTGCTATCATAGGATTCAGAGTTCCAGCAGGAATAGGAACAGTCTGACTATTAGTTACAGCCCATGGACTTGAGTTTATAGAATATATCTCGAAGTCAGTGCTATTTAATACAAATAAGTATTTTTCTGACCATGCTAGTCCATCATAGTTGCTTGCAGTAATTCCACCTAGTTCAAGTTTTAAAGGAATAATACTATCTGGACCAACAGGATTAGCATCGTTTCCACTTGATAGAAGATAAAGCTTATCATTGGAATCCACTGCTAGACTTACACAACATTCAGGTAAGAAAGGTACAATAGTAGTGGTTGTGCTAGTTGTATTACATCCACAGTTGTATTCTTCTAAAACTCTACCGTTTTCTACATAGAACACATTATTCTCAGTAACAAATTGATTCTGGGTTGAATACCATCCGTCGGATACATACGTACAATCTATTGTTCCATTGTCTTTGTATATCCATTGATTAAGATATTCACCTGTTTCGTTAGAAGTTATTTCACCATTCTGTATGATAGGAAAAGCAGCCTCTGTTATATTTCCAGTATCAGCCACTCTTGCTACTGCACATGCATCTTCTGCTGATCCTGTACCTATTACCACTGTGCCACTGCTTTGAATTTCATATCCTTCAAGCAGAGATATTTTTTCTAATCTACCTGTTCTATAACATATAGTTGTAGTAGTAGGAGTAGGTACAGTGATACATGCAAAGCCTTCTATTTGACAACTTAGTGATTCCATAAGAGATATATCAAACTGACAATCAGGAGTATATGCTGTAGTTGTAGTTGTTGTAAACAATGGTGAACCTGTAGTTGTAGTTGTACTAGTTATAGGACTCACTTTTGAAACAACGCCTACCATCATTTCTATTTGAGGTTGTTCTTCATCTATCCTACTTCTATCAGGAGTTTCTAATACAGCAGTAAACTGTGTACAGCAACTATTTATACCAGAATAATAGAAGTTGTTTTCTCCTATATAGAAATTAGGTAAATAGGAGTGGAAAGATATCCAACTCTTTGTACTAAAATCAAAAGACATAGTCCATGATTTACTACAGAAATATTCTCTGTCAAACAAGAACACTTCTTGTCTTAAAGTTTCTACCTCAGGGGTAGATGGATCATCTGGTATATCTATGAAAAACTGGTTTGTATCTGAGTCATAGTAAACATCATCATTGATTGGAATATAATCTAGTTTAGTAATTATAACTCTATCAAATTTACTATCATACACTCCATGTAATCCTATACCAGCAAAGTGGTTGTCTATATTTACATCTGGAAAGTATTCTAGTATCTCAAACGGTAAATGATTTGTCATGAATCTATTTACTCCAGATCCAAACTTAGTAATATCTACAACTTTAGTTCCTCCTATTAAGAATATCTGTCCTCTTTTAGCATCAGCACTTATTGAACCATAAGGAACTTTTAGCATAAACTTGTGTTGAGATCCTACATATCCTAAATCTGTTTCTGCAAAATCAATTGGAGGTGAAGCATCAAATAATCTAGGATTACCTATATAAGCTGCTTGTGGATTGCTTGTATCAATAGTTAAAAGTTTACCATAAAGAAGAGCCTTGTTATCAAACCTTGCTAGTACAGCTCTGTCCATAACACCATCAAGTGATGTAAGATTACCATAGTTTTGTGGAAAATCTTTGAAAGAAAGAGCTCTGTATACTAACCAGTTGTTTACTTTATTATCTGCACTATCTCCTTGTGTATCTGAATAGATTGCTCTAAATGGATAGAATGTATAGCACAACTCTTCTATCCAATCTGGAGGTAGTTGAGTGAATACATTTTCCTTGTTTTGTTTAGAGAATGTAACATTATAATAATAAGTATTATCCTGTGCAATAGGTACATTCTTTTCTTGAACCCAATCATCAGGAATAGAACTACTTACATGAGGCCAGAAGTCTCCCTCTTTGTTATTAAAGGCCTGTCTTAGATCAGTATTGTATACACTTTCACAATAGAAATTAGGAATACCATATGCAAACAAATACATAAACCCATCATAAAACGTTCTAAATGATCCAAACACAGGATTCTCTGTCTGTGGAGGAATAGCTGAAGGATCATTAGCACAATCAAAATTATGTGCCTTAGTAGATATCAGATTAAACATTCTCTGATCAGGGTTAACTTCTGTCACTGTATAATCATGTAATATAGATCTAGCAGAGTGCCAATATTTAGGATAGCCTACGTTACCAAGTTCATCAAAGAATATGTCTGAATCAGGTGGTGCACCCACTCTGTTATCTATAAAGAATGGTAGTTTAGTTTTAAATGCAAATCTAGATATAAATACATCACCTCCAAATACTGTATCTGATCCTGTAAGATTGTTTTGTGAAAGATCAAAAACTTTCTGGAAACCTGTATCTATTCTTTGGAATGAATTTATCTGTCCCCATTGATTAGGTACATAATTCTTCATAGACCCATAATAAGAAACTACCTTTATGTCTTGTTCTTTTTCTGGTTTATCACAAGCTCCAGATCCTCCTATTGTAAATCTTGAGTATTCTACAATTGTAGGATTACCATCAGCTCCTATAAGACTTGGTGTCTTGTGAGGAAGCAAGAATGGTTCAGCAACTGTATTGTTAGTTGCTATTTCCTCTTTGGTCTTTAAATACACTGAAGATTCTCTATTCCAATTATTTATTGGAGGGTCGTTAGGATATATAGATTGCACTCCTGGTATCAGATATCTAGCAGTTTCTAATTGTCTTTGCTTAATCCCACCATCTACATTATTATCTATAGGGAAAGAATAATCATAGTTTGCTTGAGAGTTAAATGATTGACCATAGTTTCTTCTTGTAATACCATTAACATAAATAGTAAGATAGGATTGATACACTGTAAACATTATAGCAGCATCCCAAGGTACTGATCCTGCTGCAGCTATATCTTCTGAAGATTTTAATGCATCCTCTTGAGCTTCCTTAGAAAGTAGTTTGTACTTAGCATTATCTTCTACTTCTACAAAATGTGCTTTACCTCCTCCGAATAGTACACTTTCTAATTTCATTATTTGACCTAAGAAAGGTTGGCCAAATGATGTATCTGGTGAACTAAATACTTGACTTTTTAATACCTGTTTTACATTTGCAGCATCGTCACCTAAAACAGGCATAGGAAACTCTCTATCACAACCTAATCCAGATCTTCTACTCTGAGGTCTACTTCTGTTTCCATTTAAAAACCCTTCTGAACTTCCCGGGGTAGGATCTATACCACAGGATAATAAACTGTCACAACCTTCTTGAAACCAGTCTCCAGCATTATCAAGAGGACACTCCGGTACAAGTGGAGGAGTTGGAAGATGAGGATATCCAAAACCTGGTTCTCCTGTAGAACCTAGACAGTCAGCAGCCTCAGTGCTTTCATAATCAGGAATAGGTCCAATGTAATCTCCTCCTTGTCCATTATCATCAATAGGTGTGAATAATTCACCCTTTGGATCATAAGGTAATGGTCCCTGTATAGTTACATCTGTACAATTAATTCCTGCAAAGTTAGCGTGATTATCATCCCAAGGCTTAAAAGGATGCGGACCTTCTCCATCATATGCTTCTGTAATAACAGTACCATAAGTACTTTGACCTGCTCCAGTGCTCATCCATTTATTTCTATATATACTTTGATCTAAGTTTTGCCTGTTAAAAGGATTATACCAATTTAGTCTCCACCCACAACTAAAGAATCCACTGCCTCCATTACAATTCCATACATCGTAATCTCCAGGTCCTATAGTCATTATACCTTGTAAAGCAACTGGTCTAGAAGGTGAACACACCTCTACAACACATCCTACTTTTATTTTTGCTTGAACTTGTCTACCATTAACTACACTTGTGTATGCAAATACTCCTTCCTCTCCTGCATTTACTTCAATCTCTATTATTGGATATCCAGGCCAGATGTAAAGAGGATTAGATTCAGGCATGTAGATTAACCATGACTTAGAATCTTCAGCCCATGCATTATTGTTTTCTTGAATAAAAGGATCTTCACCCTCTACTTGATTATAAGGGTAATTAGGATAGTAATATTCTTGATCTTGTTTATTATATTTATTTACGTTTCTTAGTAAACCTTTTGCAATAACAGACTTGTTAGTATCACGAGATCCTCTAACAATTTTGTATCCTACAATATCATCTTTTTCATCATCTGTAAGATTAGAAGTATTTATAAGACTAGCTATTTGATCATTATCTACTTTTACTCCAATAGGAAATATAGCATTGTCCTGCATTACAGGCATTATCTGTCCATCTCCATTGTAAATTATATCACCATTTTCTATAATGGGACTTACAAGCACATCTGGAAACTTATGATGTCTTATCTTCTCACCAGCTAACTCACCCCATACATCTTCATTACATGGATATTCCTCTGTAGATTCCCAATATGCAAACTGTCCATATTGCCATGGTCCTTTATAATTAACATCATTTAGATCTGCTCCAGGTGAGTATCCTAAATTTGTAGCGTTATTATATATCTTCCAGTACTGACTGTATCCTATATCCCCTACATAATAGTCTGGTTCTCCTATAAAGTCATCATTGGTATTAGGTACATCAGGAAAAATACTATGATTAGTAGTACCTGGGATGTGAAAAGAATCTGTTTGTTTTCCATTTCTTAAAAGAAATACTATCCCAAATGCATAGACTTCATCACGCATGTATCCACGTAGATTAGTGGCATTAAATTCATTAGCATAATCTTCACCAGGAGGTATTCTATGTGTCTCCCATTGTAAAGTAATAAGGTTAGCTATTTGTTGATAGTTTATTCTATCTACAGATGTAAGATTACTCCATATTAAAGTGTCTTGTACAGATGTCAGATCTTGAGCTATACTATAGTAAGGATACTTTTCAAAGATATCCGCCATAGATAATTGTATAGGTGAGGCATCTGATCCTGTATATACTATTTCCTGTGAAGCTTCTGTTATATTATATGTTCCTACAAGCTCTGCAGAAGTAATCTCATTGATAGTTTTAATTACAGCTAAGTTGAAATACTGAAACTGTCCGGTTAAATCTAAATTAGATACGAGTATTTGTACAGATTTACCTACTGGATAATTAAAATTTACTGATGTAATTAATGGATCAGCAAGAGGACAAGGATTAGTTATAGAATAAAAAGATGTTAAATCGTTACCAGATGCATCTGCATATTGAATTGCAAACTGATAGGTACCAGCTACTAATGATCCTAGATTAACTACCTCTTCTACTTTTAATTGTGGAATATTAAAATTAGGTTGTATCTTTAGTTGATTACAATCTAATTCATCACTATATACTGGATCACAACTAGGGTCTCCGAATACTAGTTTATATGGTACATTATCTATGTCTAGATATCTTCTAGGATTGAGTCCATCTGTCCAATATATTTCTGTAGTACAGTTTGTTATTCTGTGAACTACTTTATGAATAGGATAATTAATATTAAAGTTTAGACAGTCAGCATTTACTAGCGTTTGATAGGTACAATCATTGTTAAACTGAAAGCCAATCTCACTTGAGCCAGTAGTAGGATTAGTTAGGAAGAATATGTTTTTCTTTTTCTCTGCAATAGTATACCTTCCTATGAGTTCAAAACCATCAGGAAAAGTTAAACAGGGTTCGTTACCAGGCTCATTTTGATAGTTAACGGAACTAGAATCAAAGTTCTCTACAGTAGCATTCAATGCATAAGTAAGACTTCCGGTCTTTACTTGATTGATAGTGCTATCCATATTAAGACCAGTCTGAGCTTGATTAAATTCAAGCCTCACCTGCCCTTTCTGAGCTTTATCATCTTTTTTAGCAGCAGCAGCTTTTTTAGCTTTTGCGTCTTCTATTTCTTTTCTAGTAGCCATAAACTATTTATTAACTCCAACCGTTACTTCTCCAAGGATATCCATATCTGTTTGAATATCTTCCTGACACTTGAGATTTTGCATCAGGTAATTCATACATGTTATTACGATTAAGATCTGTAACCACTCTTCTTTGTTTCTGATAAGCTGTTTCTTTTTTGAGTTCTATTTCTGCCATTATCCAAGCTTCATCCATCACTGCTTTATGATAAGCTAATTTTGTCTGTAGTTGATTAAAGGTTTCATCATTGGTTTGATTAGTTAGAGTTTCAAATACTTTAAATTTAATAAATGATTCTATGTATTCTCTTACACGATAGTTATCTGGTATTAATTGATTACCAATCTTATCATAGTCAGTAGAATAGAATACTAAATGAACTACACCTCTTCTAAAATTAGTTACAAACTTATTATCTCTTACATCAAATGAATCATAAGATGAAGAACCTGGAGTAAATTCACGTCCAGATAGAGCTAATTGATTATACTGATCCCAAGAATTGGTATAGGCTACATTGCAACTTTTACGTGCAGAGATGTTACCTGGTTTAAGTAGATAAGTTCTTCTATATGCTCTGGGTATCTCACTGTTTGTTTTATATACAGCTTGTACTAATTCAGGCATACATGTACCATCGCAACTAGGATGTTGACATTTAGGATTATTACAAGGAGTACCACCTATAGTTAAAGGAGCTACCTGTATAGTGGTAGCGTTGGCTGCTTGAGAATAAAATGAAGATGCTGCAGGGTAAGGGTTACCTGGTATAGCAGCACACATCCATGCTTCTCTCACTGCATGAAAGTTATCTGGAAGTCTTGCTTCAAAGTCCTCAATGAACAAAACTTCTGTGGTAATCTTATAAGTTGTTCTACCCATCTTCCTTAGACACTTGTCTAGATAGGTGGGAAATAATAAATCGTCTACAGCACCAGTATCAAAATAGCTTTTTAGCTCTTCTTTTACTGTCGCATATAGAGGCTCTGGGGATACAAAATCGTATTTATAATAGTATGACATAATTTATTTTTTCCATTCATGATATGTGTGTTGGTATTTAGGGTCTGCTTTTAAGTAATGAGAAAGATCTCTTGAAGTTCTTCTCGATGGTTTGAAGTACCAGAGATCAGAGTTTCTGAATCTAGCAGTTTGTTTAAACCACATCCATCCAAAGAAATATCCTTCTGTGTGGTAATTAAAGTTGTATATAACTTTTCCTTTCTCTCTAGTCTTTTGCCAATCGATTGGAAGGTTTATAAATTCCTTTCCATTGACACCTTTAGTTCTTCTTCTCTTCTTTTTATTAATTGAAAACTCTCCAAAACCAGTGGGTAGTTTTTCTTTTTCTCCTGTTTCTAATATATAATATTTAAATGACTCGTTAAATGCATACAGTATATTCCTCCACTCATCAAAGGTTAAGGATATTAAAGGGTGCTTCTTACAGAAGTCCTCATAAGTTTTCTTACTTGCACTTCGCCAGTCAACTGATACTCTTGACATATATAGTTTTTACTGAGTTGGTTGAGCATTTGGAGCTTGTCCATCTATGCCTTCATTACTCATATCGGTTTTAAGTTGGAAATATGTAGATAGAAGTTTCTGAGATACTAAACCTAGAGCTGAAGATTCGAGATATCCAGGTAGTGCATATTCCTTATCCAAAGGGTTTTTGCAATACTCTTCATCTGTAACTTCTACACCTCCACAGTCACAATCTGGGTACATGATTTCACTTGGTACATCCTCTTCAAAGAATGCTGCAATTCTAATTGCTTTTAATAAAGGATTATTCACATATAGATATCCATTTGATATCCAGAAGTAATAATCATTTTTTACTA
>Ga0209348_1001251_pt1 | contig 12429 bp, 8 predicted proteins | sample ETNvirenome_2_30_FD_184065 | JGI IMG/M metagenome (GOLD analysis project Ga0209348, IMG submission 184065) | Marine viral communities from the Pacific Ocean - ETNP_2_30 (SPAdes) (version 2) | ecosystem: Environmental > Aquatic > Marine > Oceanic | place: Pacific Ocean | collected 2013-06-22 | reverse complement strand
AAGCAAGGTGCTATCGAAGAAAACATGTTATTTGTTAATCGTGCTACAAGTTTAGCTATTGACGATATGTTAGCTTCAATGAATTCTTACGGAGCTGGTGGTACATCTTACGGTGTATTCAACAACGACGAAGACATGGCATTGAACTTAGGCTTCTCTGGTTTCCGTAGAGGATCTTATGACTTCTATAAGTCTGACTTCCGTTACTTAAACGACAAAGCTACTCGTGGATCTATTAATGATAGAGCTGCAGGCTTTGGTGTTAGAGGAGTTATTATTCCTGCTGGTGTATCAACTGTATACGATCAAACATTAGGTAGAAACTTAAAGCGTCCGTTCTTACACGTACGTTATAGAGCTTCTCAAATGGACGATAGAAAAATGAAAACTTGGATTACTGGATCTGTTGGTGGAAACATCACTTCTGATCTTGATGCAATGCAAGTAAATTATCTATCTGAAAGATGTTTAATTGTTCAGGGTGCTAACAACTTCATGTTAATGAAGTAAGCATATTATTAGGTCGGGGCTTCGGCCCCGATCTTTTTTAATTTTTTATTATATTATATTATGGCAAAGAAAAAAGAAACAAAAAAGGTTGAAGTAGCGCCTGAAGTAAAAGCTACTAACGATATGGTTGAGGTTGTTATTGAAAATCCAAAGCCAAAAAAAGTTGAACCTAAAAAACCTTCGTGGGAAATAAAAGATAGAGTTTACTATTTAAAACAAAATAGATCTTCTTTATCTTATTCAATGAAGTCTTCTGGCATTTATTATTTTGACGAAGAAAAAGGTTATGAAAGAGAGTTAAAGTATTGCGAAAACCAAAGAACTGTGTTTGTAGATGAAATGCAAGGTGATCAAAGACTAGCTCATATTATGTTTAGAAACGGAGCTTTATATGTTCCAAGAGAAAAAGTAACTTTACAAAAGTTATTATCTTTATATCACCCAATGCGTGATAAGCTTTTTTATGAGCACAAACCTCAAGAGATAGCCGCTACAGAATTAGATTATTTAGAATTTGAAGCTGATGCTTTAGTATTAGCTAGAACTTTAGATATTGATAAGATGGAAGCTATCATGCGTGTAGAGTTAGGTTCTAAAGTAGCAGAGATGAGTTCTAAGGAATTAAAACGAGATTGTCTATTGTTTGCAAAGAAAAATCCAATTTTATTCTTAGAGTTAGTCCAAGATGAAAACGTAGAGCTTAGAAACTTTGGTATTAAAGCTGTTGAAGCTGGAATATTAAAGCTGTCTACTGATCAACGATACTTTATGTGGGGATCAAACGATAGAAAAATAATGACAGTTCCTTTTGATGAGCATCCATATTCTGCTTTAGCCGCTTGGTTTAAAACAGATGAAGGTATGGAGATATACTCTAATATAGAAAAGCAACTAAATATGTAATTACTTTATAGAAGAGTAACCACTCTTCGGGGTGGTTACTTAACTATAAAAGATAATTATATGGTAAGTGTAGATACAGTATATCAACGTGTACTAGCATTAGCAAATAAAGAACAAAGAGGTTATATAACTCCGCAAGAGTTTAACCTTTTAGCAAATCAATCGCAGATGGAAATATTTGAAGAGTATTTTCATCACTTAAATCAATACCTTAGAAATCCAGGTAATGACTCTAGCTATGCAGACTCTGCAGATTATATTCAAGATAAAATTTCAAGGTTTATAGTTGAAGCAGAACAGCTACAATATACAGAAGAAAAAACAAACGCATACGTGTTGCCATCTAGTAATCGTATGTATAGATTAACTAGGGTAAGTGCTGGCACAGATATTCTTAGTCCAACAGCTCAACAAATTACTTTTAAAGATTTAAAAAATCAAGCTAGAGCTGTGTATGCCGCTCAAGCTCACAACAACTCTCCAGTTTACGTACGCATGCACAATGTGCAAGCGAGTGGCCCAGCGTTTGAAGAAGAAACTGCAGGCTTAATAAAAATATATACGGAAGGCTCAACTGAATTTACAGATAATATAAACATTGGCTATATAAGAATACCTAATAAAGTTATTTGGGATTACGTTGTTGTAAATGAAAAAGCGTTATACAATGCTACTAATGCTTCAGACTTTGATTTACACCCATCAGAAGAAACAAACTTAGTATACAGAATACTTATGCTAAGTGGTATAACTATTAACAAGCCTGGTCTTGCAAGCTTAGCTAAAGCTGAAGTTGTAGAACAAGGTAATAACGAAAAAGCATAATGGGAGAGTACAGCAATCAAGGCATAAGCAATTACTATAACCAAGAGTCACAGCACGGGTCTTACCAATATCAAACGCTAGACGCTTTAGTTAGTACGTTTTTAATGGTATACGTTGGTGAAAACAAAATAATATCAAAAGCAAACAGACAAGACGTTTTCTTTTTTGGCCGCAGAGCTTTACAAGAAATGAACTACGATGTATTAAGATCTAAGAAAACATTAGAGTTTGAGTTAGACAATCGTATGTACGTGCCTATGCCTCATGACTATGTTAACCACACCAATGTTTTTTACACAGACAGCGCTGGTATAAAGCACCCATTATTTCCAGCTAGAGATACGCAAAATCCTTTTAGACCTAAAACAAAAGATTTAAACGTTAACGCGCAAGATCTTGATGAGTGGTGGGAAACTATGAAGTACTACAATATTTTTCAAGAAACTGAATACAATGGTTTAGAAGGAGAAGACTCTAAAACTTTAGAAGCTTTTCAAGCAACTCCTAGTCATGAAGATCAAGTAGCAGATTTTAATTATAACGACGGACACTCTGAGTTTGCGTTAGGTCAAAGATATGGTTTAGATCCAGAGCACGCTCAAATAAATGGAAGCTACTTTTTTGATTATGCTAACGGACATATTTATTTTAGTTCAGGTTTAGTTGGATCTACAATAGTATTAGATTACATAACTGATGGTCTAGCCGACGATGGCGATGCCTTGATACCTAAGCTAGCTGAAGAAGCTTTTTATAAATGCGTAGCTTATAGTATAGTTTCAACAGGAGCAAATTATAGCCCTGCAACTATACAACAATTAAAAAAAGAAAGATTTGCAGAGCTTAGAAAAGCTAAGATTAGATTATCAAATTACAAAACACAAGAGCTTACTCAAGTAATGAGAGGTAAGTCTAAATGGATAAAATAAGATATGCCAGAATTTAATAGAAATTTTGCGCAAGGCAAGATGAATAAAGATCTTGACGAGCGCCTTATTCCAGCCGGCCAGTACAGAGATGCTATGAACGTACAGGTTTCTACTTCAGATGGTAGTAACGTTGGTTCATTAGAAAACATACTAGGCAACGGTCAGCTTTCAACAAACTTAATACCAGAAGGCGGTTATTGCGTTGGTTCTATAGTTGATAACGAAGTTAACTGCATATATTATTTAGTCGCAGGTAACGAATTTACTCACTCAAGCGGTAATAGAATTGCTAAAAATTATATCGTAAAGTATAGCATTGACGATAATAATCTTACTTTTGTATTCGTAGATATTTACAAAGTCACTACGCAGGTGACTGGTATTGTTACTGAAGAGGAAATTCTTTTTGGTGAAATTAATTTTACACAAGTTTCTAGTAGCTACGGTCTAAGAAAAGGCATGGTGTTTGACAACGACAATAACATACAATTTGTTTTTGACGACAATAAGTTTCTTGCATCTAATGAAGACGTACCTACAGGAACATATACTTTTGAAAAAGAATCTGTTTTAGGTTTTAATAGCGAAACAAATATAACAGCTATAAATATTGTTGAAGATTTATTAATGTATACAGACAATATTAACGAGCCTAAAACAATAAATATAAAAAGATCTATATTAGGAACAGGATCAGGAGATGATGTTTTAAATTCAAGCGGCGCAAATAACTCTTCAGATTTTCACACTAGACTTGTCAGCAGAAGAACAGACGGCAGCTTCAATGACGAAGGATTTGAAGTAGTAACAAACTTTAGTCTTTTAGATTCTGGCGTTCCAGTATACTCTGAGCTAGAAAATAATACAACTATAAGAAAAGGTCCTTTAGCTCCTCCAACTTTAAGAATGTCTTCTTCTACCGTAGAAAGAGCTCTTAGAGTAGACAGTCCTTTTAATCCAGTAGAATCACCTTTCTTTATTATTTCCGGTGGACAAGCTACTCAAGTTCCTTCTGGATCTGGATTTACTTTACAAACAGACGAGCCTGTTAGCTATTTTGTTGGAGACTTTATATTAATAACACAAGACTTAACTCAACCACCTACGTCTTTTACAGATCACGATGTTAGAGTTAGAGTAGATGCTGTTAATAGCAATACAAGCTTTGACGTTACTATACTAGCTATAGCTGATGACTTAGATTTATCAACTGGTTTTCTTACTATATTAGAACAGCCAGATCCTTTGTTTGAATTTAAGTTTCCAAGATTTTCTTATAGATATAAGTATGTAGACGGTCAATACTCTGCGTTTGCTCCTTTTTCTGAAGTAGCTTTTTTACCTGGGCCATACGAATATTATCCTAAAGAAGGATATAACTTAGGCATGGCTAATAGAGTTAGAAGTTTAAGAGTAGAAAACTACGCTCCAATTCCTGATCACAGACCTAAAGATATAGTAGAAATAGACGTGCTATACAAAGAAGAAGGATCTACTACAGTCTATACTGTTAAAACTATAAAGCCTTCAGACGGTCAACCTCTTTGGCCACTCAGCACAGCACTTGGTGGATATAGTGTGGGCGCAGGAAATGCTATCAACGATGGATTAGTATTTAGAGGTAGTCTAAATATAGAGTCAGAATTAATACATGCTGTAGTTCCAGCTAATCAATTATTAAGACCTTGGGATAATGTTCCTAGAAAAGCTTTAGCTCAAGAAGTTTCAGCTAATAGATTAATATATGCTAACTATGTTCAAAACTACGACCTTGTAGATTCAAACAATAAACTATTAACGCCTGAGCTTAAAGTAGGTTTAATTTCAAAATCTTACGGCGATCCTGGAATATCACCTAACATAGGTGTTCCTTTTAAATCTATAAAAACACAAAGAACATATCAGCTAGGAGTTGTATACAAAGACGAGTTTGGTAGAGAAACACCTGTACTAGCAGACAAAGAAAAAGGATCTTTTACTGTAGGCAAAGAGTTTTGTGACAATTTAAACTCGCTTAAAGTTAGTGTTTTAAATAGCGCGCCAACTTGGGCTAAATCGTTTAAGTTTTTTATTAAAGAAACCTCTAATGAATATTATAACTTAGCAATGGATCGTTGGTACAATGCTGAAGATGGTAATATATGGTTGTCTTTTCCTTCGTCTGATAGAAATAAAGTTGATGAAGAAACATTTTTAGAATTAAAGAAAGCGCACGATAGTGATGTAGTTGTAGAACAGCCTGCTAGATATAAGATACTAGCTATTAGTAATGAAGCTCCTGAATTTATAAAGCTTCAAAGAAAAAGTTTAGGTACACTATTAAACTCTTCGCACAATGGAGTAGATGATAATCAAATTGGTAGCGCTGCAATAGGTTATCCTATATCTGGTGAAAATTTAATACATATAAGAAAAAACGCTTTTGAAGAAAACTTTGATCCAGACGTAGTTTTACCTATAGCTTCTGATTGCTCTGTAAAAATACGAACAATAACAGGAGAGTTTAGTAAGTACTACGACATAGTAAGTATAAAAAAAGATAATATCTTTGGTCAAGACAACGATGGCTATAAAATAACTATATCAGATACTTTTGATGCTGACGTAGACAATGTTACTGGTGGATCTTTTACGCCAGCTACAAATAGACTAGGACTACAAATAGAGATAGTTCAAAACGAAAAAGAAGATAAGCCTGAATTTGAAGGTAAGTTCTTTGCTAAGATATACAAAGATCAAATCATAGAAGATTTTATTATGATATTAGACGACGAAAGAAATTTAGTCGTTGTCGATGCTTATGAAACTAGTTACCTTCATACTTACAATGGTAATTCTTCTAATCCATACGGTGGTGTTAACTTAGGTCGCAATACAAATAACGCTACTATGGGTATTGCTTTAAATGTTAGAGATCAGTGGAGAGAGTCTCAAGCAAAAAAAGACCACGTTAATCCGTATAAAACTAGCTACACTTGGGGTGATAATTCTAATTACGGAGGACCTCTAATAAATGGTGCTTTTGAAGTAAGAGACACTAACGCAGGAGATGCTACTGGCGCTAACAATTGGGGTATTGGAAAAGGTGATCATGCCCTTGAGTTTTGGCATAATTATTTTACAAGAAAAGGCCAAGCTGAAATATTTATAGATGATGCTTGGGCTGTTTCGTGGAGACAAACGCCGCATACTTTAGATAACGCTTTTCCAGATCCTAATAATTCTAGCCCATATCATAACGCACCAAACCATAATGGCGACTTTAACGCTGGTGAAATTGCAGGTGACGATCTTATTGAAGAAGCAAGATGGGGTGAGGGTAATGGATTTGCTCAAAACGGATCTAGAGGTATAAGAGGTAATTTAATAGATATATCTGTTACAGGTGGATTTCACGGAGAGTTTAACGAAAACGATGCTGCGTGGTCTGAGTTTGGAAATAACGGCTGGAAGGTACCTGAAGCTTTTCAATTTTTAAATCCATACATACTAAACGATGGAAACAATAAAGACGAATATAATTTTTTAAGAAATTTAACTTTACCTGGAATAAAATGGAGATTTAAAGAAGATCCAGAAAAGACTATATATGAAGTTACAAAAGCATATAAGCATTACGGCATCATAAATTTTCAACTAAGAAATATAGATTTATTTGGTTCACAGTTAATTAATCCATTTACACTTTCATGGTATATAACTCAAAATGCTGAACGTCTTATTGATCTTGCGGCTGGTGGCGATGGAATTAATATAAGAACTGTGCTTGATGGTATGAGTAGATACCAAATAGAATCTAATAAAAGAAATAAATTTACAATTGCAGTTGATAAACCTTTTGCCTGGGACCCTAGATCTACAATAGCTCACGATGGTACAGAGACAGTAACTATACAAATATTAGGTAGATACGGAAACGAAGATATTGGTTTTTCTTCTGAAAATCCAGCGGTATGGGAAACTAAACCTAAAGAAGAAATAGAGCTAGATATATATTATGAAGTTAGTAGAGCTTATCCTATAGAAATAGAATCAAATAATACAGAAACTGTTTTGCTTCCAGGCTATGCAGACTTAGTATCTGTTGCTGGTAATTTAGAGCCTGAGTTTAATAGAGTTAATAATTTAAGGCATTTTGCAGGTTCAGAAAACTCTCGTCTTTCTCTCACTAATCCTATTACTGCAAACGTAGGCGCTGAGCTATTGATTAACGATGGATATGGTGGACAGATAACTTTAGTTGTAGCTGAATTAGTTAATAACAGCACGCGTGTAAATGTTTATAAAAAGTTTCACTCTGCTTTTACAGAGATAACCTTGCCTTGGCATAACTGCTATGTGTTTGGAAACGGTGTAGAGTCCGATAGAATAAGAGATGATTTTAATCAACCAACTATACAAAACGGTGTAAAAGCTTCTACAACAATAGCAGAACAATACAAAGAAGAAAGAAGATCGCAAAGTTTTATATTTTCTGGTATATTCAACAGCTTGTCAGGTGTTAATAGATTAAATCAATTTATACAAGCAGAGCCTATAACTAAAGATCTTGATCCTGATAACGGTAGTATACAAAAGTTATTCACTAGAGACACTGACATAATAACGCTTTGTGAAGACAAAGTGTTGAAAGTTTTGTCTGATAAAGACGCTTTGTTTGAATCAGGTGGTAATGCTCAGCTAACCGCTGCAAATAAAGTTTTAGGTCAAGCTATTGCTTTTGCAGGTGACTATGGAATATCTAGAAACCCTGAAAGTTTTGCTGCAGATAAATATAGATGCTACTTTACAGATACTCAAAGAGGCGCTGTAATAAGATTATCTAAAGATGGCATGACGCCAATATCAGATTATGGCATGAAAGATTATTTTACAGATACGTTTAATAATATAAGAGACATTAGATTAATTGGAACTTTTGACCAAAGGAAAGATAATTATAACTTAACAATATCAAGCAAAGGTAAAGGACCTAGTTTTTTGAAAGCAATAGAGCCAACAACTATAACTTATAATGAGCAAGTTAAAGGCTGGGTAAGTTTTAAAAGCTTTCACCCTGAGTCTGGAGTTGGCGTAAACAATGACTACTACACTTTTAAAAACGGATCTCTATGGAAGCATCACACCAATGCTAATAGAAACGATTTTTATAGCGAAGGATTTGTACCGTCGTATGTAGAAATATTATTTAACGATGCTCCTAGTTCTGTTAAAAACTTTCAAACTATAAAATACGAAGGCACTCAAGCTAAAGTGGATAGAGATGCGAGTGATGATCAATACTATAACCTGTCAACTAAACGAGGTTGGTACGTTGACTCTGCGTTTACAGATCTTCAAGACGGTAAAGTTCCTGAGTTTATAGATAAAGAAGGTAAATGGTTTAACTTTATAAAAGGAGCGTGCACTGACTTTAATAACTTAGACGAAAAAGAGTTTACAGTACAAGGCATTGGACAAGCAGAGAGTATACAGCACAGTAGTCCAGGCGAGCTAGCTCCAGTTTCTAAAAGAGTTATATTTAGAGACTCAAGCTTTAGTGTAACAGGAGAAAATTGGGATTAATATGGCAATAAATTATACAGTAAGCGACTTTGAAGTAAATAGTTTTGTTGGGCAAGTTACACCGGCTGGCGTGGCTAATCTAACTATAACGCCTATTGGAGACGAAGAAATATTTGCTGAAGAGTTTTTTATAGGCGGAGCTGCAGTAGCGGCAAATGTTAATGGAACTTTTTTTGTTGGAGGTAATGTTTCACCTGAAGTAACTCAAGTTGCTTTTACTGACAATGGAGACGGAACTGTAAATGTTGCTATAAGCTACAATGCTTTTGTTGTTCAAGCTAATAGCTTAGTTCATATTGACATAGACAGAAAAGCATTATCACCTGTGCCTCCACCGCAAGAGCGCAAAGGCTGTACAAATCCAGAAGCAATTAATTACGATCCTTTAGCTACATCAGATGATGGTTCTTGTCAATTTGTTATACGCCATGACAATCCTAATCCTGTTGGGCATGGAGATGCTGTTGTTACTTCTTTTAAAGTAGACACTCCTAATTTAAAAACTCCTAACGCCCAATTTGTAACAGTATCAAATACTAAAGAAGCTTCTTACAAAGTAGTTCTTTATAACAAAACAACAGGAGAGTATTATAACTTTAACGACGATAACGAATTATACGGTGGATTTACAAAAAATAGAAGAAACGTAGATCATATTGAAACGTTAGCTCCTGCTGGCGCTAAAAAACTTTTAGTACAATATCCTGGTATATCTGCTAACGCAGTTTACAAAATTTATGTTGAGCCTATAGGTGACACTAAGCTAGCTAAAGATGTGCCTAGCAAATCAAATCCATTTGAGTTTACACAGAGAATAGATACTACAATTAGTTTAAATTTAACAACAGCAAACACCTCTAACTGGACTATTGGATCAGCTGCTACTATATCAGATAGACCTGGTAAAAAACCTCTTAGAGTAACTAAAAAAACTTTTCCAGAAGTTGACATGAAGTTTGTTGATGGCAAGCCTGGTTATAAACAGTTTTCTTTAACAGCGGCTTTTGGAGCTGGTGGTGGTAAAAGTTCAGCTGCTTTAGTAACCAATAGAAAGCCTCAACTAATTGATTTGTCAGCACCAACAGACTTGACTGTTCTTGAAAAGACTGATTCTGGAGCTATAGCAAACCGAATTAGAATTGAAGGTGCTGATGTTAGTTATGCTACAGATACTTTAACCATAACAGGACTTTTAGTTGTAGAAAAATTTGGTACAACAAGCGAAACAATAACAATAGATATAGATAACATAGTAACACTATCATAATATGCCTCCTCCATTTACACTAATAATAAATTTTAATTGCGCTATACAAGACTCTGTTTCTGTAGGCGATATAGCATACGGCGTAGTAGCTGTACCTAACTCAAGCTTCAATGTTAATCAGCAAAATATAACTAAGCTAGGTGAAATAATTGGAATAAATAGAGGTAGTAGCAATGGTAGTATTACAATACAAACTGACTTGTATATTAATGAGATACCAGAACCTAAGCCTAATGGAGATGAGTTTTTATTTGTATTGTTTAGTAAAGACAACTGTCAAGAGTACGGCTCTATGTTAGGTTATTTTGGATCGTTTAAGTTTAAAAATAACTCAGATGAATTTGCAGAACTATTCAATGTAACTGTTGACGCTTTTGAAAGCAGCAAATAAGTGTAATAGTAAAATTGTAAATTTAATTAAATGAAACACATAAGTGATCAAGCTATAAATAATCCTTTGTCTAAAGAAGATTTAAGAAAACAATTTATAGAGCAAACAGAAAAATTAGGTCTAAAGCATACTTTTACTTTTGACGAAGCTTGGGAAATAGCTCAAGAGATTAGAAAAAAACAAGAGTATAGACAAAAAATAACAGAGCTGCACGAGCAGCTTGAGAATGAAGGTGGTATAGTTGGTAAAGAATTACATAAGCTTAATCCAACAAAACATACGTTCGCTGGTGGTTGTTATATTAGAGAAATATATAATCCTGCTAACATGCTACTAGTAACTAAAATACACAAAGTTGACCACCCGTACTTTTTAATGAGTGGCAAAATGTCTATATTAACCGAAGACGGTGTTATAGAAGTTGAAGCTCCTCATCATGGAGTTACTAAAGCTGGTACTAAACGAGTCATATACACTCACGATCCATGCAAGTTTGTAACAGTACATGCTACAAACAAGACAACTCCTGAAGAAGTAGAAGAAGAAGTAATAGCAAAAAGCTTTAATGATGAAGCTATTTGTTTAGACGAAATACAAAGCTTAACTGAAAAGTTAGGCTTAAATGTTGAATTAACTAAAGAAAAATAATATGTCATTTGTAGCAGTAGGTTTAGCTCTAGGGGCTGCCGGTGGTATTGCAAAAACAATAGCTGGCGGTGTTCAAAAGAAAAAAGCTAAAGCAGCAGCAGCCGCAGCAGCGGCAGAGCTTGCAGCTCAAAAAGAAGCGTTTGCAGCTTTAGATACTTCTAATCCATATAAAAACATGGAAAACACTATGGAAGATCTTACAGTAAACCAAGAAGAAGCTCAATTTATAGCTGAGCAACAACAACAATCACAAGCAAATATTTTACAAGACTTACGTGGTGCGGCTGGTGGATCTGGCATTGCGGCGCTAGCTCAAACATTAGCTAATCAAGGAACTAAAAATGCAAGACAAGCCGCTGTGTCTATAGGTAAACAAGAGCAAGCTAATCAACTAGCTGAAAGAAAAGAAGCTTCTAGACTTCAAGGTTTAAAAAGAGAAGGTGATATTATGTCTAGACAAATGGTGGCTGATAAAACAAAAACGTTAATGGGTATGGCTGCAGATGATTACGCTAATAAACAAGAAGCTGTAGCTCAAGCTAATCAACAGATGATGGAAGGTATAAGTGACATAGCAGGCGTTGGTATGGAAATGGCTACTGGCGGTGTTGGTGGTGGTAGTACGCCTGGCGGTGTTGGTGGTGTAACTAATCCTGTAAAAAGCGCTGTTGATAGTGGTGGTACTCCTAGCTTAGGTAATTTACAAATGTCAGGAAATTTTGAAGGCGGTTTACCCGAAGGATTAAACTATTCTTTAGCAGGAGACTTTGATCAACAACACTTATATACGATTGATCCACAACTCGGTTATTAAAATAAATAAAACATGGCAAAAAAAAGTAGTCCTAGTATAAATTTAGGTTTAGACTCTAGTCAATTAGACAGGCTTAATAGAGCTTCGCGAGCAGCTGCTGGTGTAGGCGAGTTTAAACAGACTAGTCTCGGCGCAACGCTAGGAGATGTAGCTGTAGAGTCTGGCACTAAGCTCGTAGAAGACGCAAGATTAAAAGAAGAAGAAGAAGCTCAAGAAAGAGAAGAACAAAGAAAAGCTTTAGAAACTAAACTACAAGGAAAGTTAGATGAATTTTTAGCAGTAGGATCTAATCAAAACGAGTATGACTTTGGTCTTGATAAGATCATGGGTATTAGAGAACAAATATTAAATTCCACCGATGAGAAAGAGCGAAGTGGTTTAATAAGAGAGTTTAACGCTTATGTTGCAGAAATAAAAAATCAAACTAACCTTGATAAAACAAGCGCTAAAAACTTACAAGGTTTTAGCATGAATCCTAACGAAAATAAATCTATAATTAGTAGCGCTACAGATCAAAGGTCGGTAGGTTTTCTTGAAAAATTTTATGCTGGTGAAGCGCAAATAACGCAAGGTGAAG
>Ga0209348_1001250_pt1 | contig 12437 bp, 5 predicted proteins | sample ETNvirenome_2_30_FD_184065 | JGI IMG/M metagenome (GOLD analysis project Ga0209348, IMG submission 184065) | Marine viral communities from the Pacific Ocean - ETNP_2_30 (SPAdes) (version 2) | ecosystem: Environmental > Aquatic > Marine > Oceanic | place: Pacific Ocean | collected 2013-06-22 | reverse complement strand
ACCAAATCAAGGCAAATGAAAAGATTATCAACATTGATGATCTTCTAATTGCACAGAGTTTCATTGCTAACATTGATGAACTCAAGAATCATTATGACGTAAGAGCTACTTACGCTGATGAACTAGGCAAGGCACTTGCTAGAACCTATGACCAGAACGTAGCCAAGCAGATTGCTAACGCTTCCAGAGCTTCTACTAACCTTAGTGGTGGTAATGGTGGTGTTGTTCTAACTCTTGCTGCTGGTAATACAGCTTCAGCAAACGTCACAGGTGACGAGATAGCAGCAGCCATCTATGATATTGCACAGACATTTGATGAAAGAGACATTCCTCCAACAGATCGTTTCTGTGTATTGCCACCTGCTGAGTACTACAAACTTGCTGAGTCTGCTACAAGAACTGTAGATGTTGACTTCAACCCACAGGGCAATGGTTCGTTTGCTTCTGGTAGGGTACAACAAGTTGCTGGCATACCAATCATGATGTCAAACAACGTACCTCAGAGTAACGTATCTTCTAACCCAAGTGGTGCGAACAACACTTACTCAGGTGACGATAGTAAAACTATTGGTCTTGTCTTCCACAAGTCTGCTGTTGGTACAGTTAAACTAATGGATATGACAACTGAAATCTCTGGTTCAGATTATGGCATAATGTATCAAGGAACCTTAATGGTTGCTAAATATGCGTTAGGTCATGGAATCCTAAGACCAGAATGTGCAGCTACTATTAAGCTATCTGCTTCTTAATTTCAATTTATAGGGTATCTTATTATTAGATACCCTTTTTTTTATACCCATGTATCATTCATCAAAGAAAAAAAAGAAAAAGAAAAAAGGTGGGAGGGATTCATTAAAAATAAAAAAGTATTAAACAATGACTGTAGCTGCAACCACTGAATTAGAAAGCATTAATATTATGCTTGCTGCAATAGGAGAAGCACCTGTTAACTCTTTAACTGGTACGCTACCTGTTGATGTAAAAATAGCTCAAACTACTTTGACAGAAGTAAACAAAGAAGTTCAATCAGAAGGTTGGTCTTTTAATACCGAAATAGATGTAACTCTTACAAGAGATGGGTCTAATCAAATTAGTTTACCTGCTAATGTTTTGAGAGTAGATGCAAATATACATCAACACCCAACTATTGACCCTATACAACGTGGCTTAAAGCTATACGATAGACAGAATAATAAGTATGAATTTGATGAAGACTTGATTTGTACTGTTGTTTATTTTAGAGAGTTTGACGAAATACCAGAGCAAGCAAGAAGGTATATGACTATTAAAGCTGCAAGAATATTTGTAGATAGACTTGTAGGTGATAATGGCTTGAGAACCTATACGCAACAAGATGAAACAAGGGCAAGAGTTATACTTACAGAAACAGATTATGCTAACGCAGATCACAACTTACTAAGAGGAGATCCTTCTCTTACCAGTATCTTTGATACTTACAATCCTTCTAGTGCTTTAATTAGATAACTATGGCTGTCATATCAAGAGCTATACCTACATTATTGAGAGGTATATCACAATCTTCTGATGCCTTAAAACAGTCAGATCATGCTGATATACAAGACAATGCTGATAGTAACCCTGTTCTTGGTCTTACAAAAAGATCTGGTTTTCAATATCTTACAGCTTTATCTTCTTCTACTCTTGGTAATGTTCACATACAAACTATAAATAGAGATGCAAACGAAAGATATGTAGCAATATTTAGTAATGGCAATGTAAGAGTATTTGAATTAGATGGCACAGAGAAAACAGTAAACAAACCAGATGGTACTGCTTATCTAAATACTTCGACACCTAGAAGTGTAATGAAGACAGTAACAATTGCTGACTTTACTTTTGTTGTTAATACAAGTATCACAGCAGCTATGGACTCTACACTTAGCGGTGGTACTGGCACAAAAGCAATTATATTTATTAACCAAGCTACTGCAAAAACAACTTACTCAGTCACAATAGATGGAGTAACAGTTACAGATAACACAGATGGAGATTCAACATTAAGTACAGATACAATAGCTGCTGATTTAAAAACAGGTCTTGATGCTGGCCTTACTGGTTTTACTATTGCTAGAAATGGTCCTGTTTTATATGTAAGAAAAAATGATAATTCTAATTTTTCTATAGATGGTAGTGATACACAAGGCGATACAAAAATGACAATAGTAAAAGATTCAGTACAAAGATTTACTGATCTGCCTACTGTTTCTCCTGATGGTTATGTAGTAGAAATAAAAGGAGATGAAAGTACAAACTTTGATAATTACTACGTTAAGTTTGTTACTAACAATGGTGGTGCTTTTGAAGAAGGACAATGGGAAGAAACTGTAGAAGCTGGTATTCCTTTTAAATTTGATTATGCAACAATGCCACACGTTCTTATACGTCAGGCAGATGGTAATTTTAGATTTGCAAGAGTAGATGGAGATACATATACAGCAAGTGGTCAATCATTTACCTTACCAAAATGGGGAGAAAGAACTGTTGGTGATGTTGTAACTGCACCTGATCCTTCATTTATTGGTAGCAATATTAATAATGTATTTTTCTTTAGAAACAGACTTGGCTTTTTAGCAGGTGATAATGTAATTCTTTCTAGAGTATCAGAGTTTTTTAACTTTTTTCCTGAGACAGTTGTATCTGTTTTAGATAATGAACCCATAGACGTAGCTGCTTCTCATACAAAGGTTGCGATACTAAAAAGTGCAGTAACTATGGGAGAAAAACTTATTTTATTTTCTGAACAAACGCAGTTTATACTAACCAGTTCAGCAGATAACCTTACTCCTAAAACAGCTAACGTAATAGTCGTAACTGAATTTGAAAGTAGTGCAGCAGCACAGCCTGTAGGTTCTGGTTCTTCTATTTATTTCTTAACTCAAAAAGGTTCTTTTGCAGGTATAAGAGAATATATTTTGCAAGGAGAATCTCAGATAAGAGATGCAGCAAACATCACAATCCATGTACCAAGACTTATACCAACTAATGTTTTTAAAATGGCGGTATCTACTAACCAAGATATTCTTGTAGTCTTAGGTTCAGATAATCCTAATAAGTTATTTATATATAGATGGTTGTATGGAGGAGATGGACAGAAAGCTTTGAGTTCTTGGTTTACTTACAGCATCAATACAAACAGGTCTATTTTAAATGTAGATTTTATTGGTACAGATTTATTTGCTGTTATAGAAGAAGCTAATAAAGTAACGTTAGAAAAAATCCCATTTGAAACTGAGTTTAAAGAAGCTAATGCTAGTTTTGAATATCATCTTGACCATAAAGTAACTGAAGCGACTACAGGAGTATCAGTATCTTATAGCTCTGGTACTGGTCTATCTACCTTTACAGTTCCATATAGACTCAGAGCAAACATGAATATTGTCGGTAGATATTTAGGTAGTGGAGAAACAAGCACATTTGTAGATGCTCAAGGTAATACAAAAACTCTCACATCAGGACAAGTACTTTCGACTACAAATCTTACAAATGGTTCTACTTCTACCATTACAGCTACAGGAGATTTTAGAAATAGTAAGTTTATTATTGGAGAACCTTTTGAAATGCACTATAGGTTTAGTAAACAAAGACTAACAGAACAAGGTGCAGGTTCACCTGAGTATATAGGTGGTAGATTACAAATACATCATTTCTATATTAAATACGAAGATGCTGGATTTTTTAAAGTAGAAGTAACACCTGAGAATAGAGATACTTCTGTTCATAAATTTACTGGTCGTTTACTTGGTGCTGCGTCTGCTGCTATTGGTCAAATAAACCTAGATACAGGCACATTTAAAGTGCCGATAATGAGCAAATCGGATAGGGTAGATATAGATATAAAGAACGATACATTTCTTCCTACACGTTTAGCTAGTGCAGAGTATGAAGGTATATTTCATATAAGGAGTAGAAGAATATAATGGGATATTTAAGAAAGTCAAACCTCAAAGATTTTAAATATGTAGTAGATAACATGAGAGTCATGGATAAAATTGAAGCTTTGTATCAAACAGGCTTGAGTCCAGAAGATGCTCTTAGTTATACCTTCTTAAGCAGTAAGACTAATATGACTATTGCTGATGATGAAGGTCAACCTATAGGTCTATGTGGAGTACAAAAAGATGGTTGTATATGGTGCGTTGCTACAGATGATTTGTTTGATAATAAAAAATATAGAATACAATTAATAAGGCAAGGCAAAAAATGGGTTGATAATCTACTTGAGTCTTATAAAATACTTTATAATTATGTATATGCAGAAAACACTTCTGCTATAAAATGGTTAAAAGCTCTTGGGTTTACGTTTGTAAAGTTACATGAGAGTTATGGTTATCAAAAAAAACCTTTCTACGAATTTCTGAGGATTGCCTAGATGTGTGTTGGTGCTGCATTATTAGGAGGTGTTAATACCGCAGGTGCAGCGTTAGCATTTAATGTTGGTTTGGGTCTTACTGCTGCCAATGCTTTTGTTGGTAGGGCTGCTGCACAATCAAGAGCAGATCAAATATACAATCAGGCATTGATAGCTAACCAATCAGCAGAAGATGATAAGAGAAGACAACAAGCAGCACTAGCAGAACAAAAACGAGCTAAAGAAGTACAAGACGCACAAAATATATTTGCAAGAAATATTCAAGCTTTACAAGCTAATAGGGCTATAATTGCATCAGAACGTGCAGGTACAACTATAGGATTATTATTAATGGATAATGAAAGACAAGCTGCTAATTACAGAGAATCAATAAATCAATCATTAGAATCATTTAGAAGGCAATACGATAGAAACATACTTGCAACAGAAGCACAGTTTCAAAATAGAAGAAATGATTTACAAAGTGATATTAATCAAGCATATAATCAAATACCTACTCTTGGACAGACTTTATTAAATATAGGCACAGGTGCTTTAAATCAGTATGCCTTACTTAGTTAATTATGAGTAGTAGTTTTCAATCTACCGCAGCAACAAATATTTACGATAGCCCTGTAAATACTTTTGTTCGACCTGTAAGGGTTTTACCCAAGACAGGTATTATGGCTTTGGCAGAAACTTTAGCTTCTGTAAATGAAAATCTAAGACCTTTTTTAAATCAAGAAATAACAAAAGGTGTAGAGAAAGAAAAAAGAAAAGCTACAAAAGATAGGATTTTTGTTGAAATAAATGGTGGGGAAGTTGCAAAACTATCTAATAACATAAGAAAAAAAGATGGAGATGACGCAGCAAGAAAAATTATTGGTGGTAGTAGAGTATATAGACAACAATATGAAAAAGTAGGGGTACAGCTAGAAGCACTTAAATTTAAAGGTAATTTTGAAAATGCTTATGATGCTGCAAGAATAGATACAGGTAAAGTCGATAGCAATGGACAACCTATATTTAAGTTTCTAAGAGAGTTTTCTAGCGATTCAGATGAATTTAAGAATTGGAGACAAAGTTATTTAGACAAATCAATTCAAACTTTCACAGATGAAGGAATAGACCCAGATATTGTAGATGAATTTTTTATACCAACTGTTCAAGAAGAATTATTTAATATTACAAATTATGCTACTGAAAAGAATCAAGCTTTTAATTTTACAAAATTACAAAACAAAGTACCAGAAGTTTTAGATGGTGCAGCAACTTTTTTTGTTCAAGGTAAAGATGAAGAAGGCGGTAAAGTAATTGCAAGTTTTTTACAGGATTTTTATAACGCAGGTATTACAGGAGAAGATGCAAATAAAATGTATAAACAAATTGTTAAAGGTGCTTTTAATAAGGCTAGATTGCTGATAGATCCTACGAAAGAAAAAAACTTTCAACTTGCAGAAGATTTTGCAGATAGAATTTTAAGATCAATACCTTATGGAGATAAAGACTTAACAACTCATAGTACATATTTAGATGAAGCAGCAAAGTTTGATTCAGACTATACAGATTTAGCACTTAAAAAACTTAGAAATAAAGATAAAATAGATGCTGAAAAAAATAAAAATTTAATTAAAAATGAATGGAAAAGTTTTAATGCTATAGAAATTACAGAAGAAATGACTATAGATCAAAGGACACAAGTACAACAACAAAAACAGACACAATATAAAAGTTTACTTAACAACCCTTTGTTTGGTGGCGAAGAAGAACAGAAGTATATACAGCAGTTAGGAGAGTCAGATAATTACAATCTTTTAAATGAAATCATACCTGCTATGGAAAACAAAATTAGTCTTGGTGTTTTTGATGGATATGACGAAGTTTTAGAAAAAGAGATAGGACATATAGAAATGAATCATGCAACATTAGATGATGAAGCAGTTAAAGCAATAAAAGAATTAAAAACTTTTGCAAGAAACAGTAAAGGTTTAGGAGAAAAAGTAGAGACAAGTAAAAATAAAATTATGAAAATTGTAAATGATAACTTAGGTACAAGTACAAAAGCTGGTTTATTTAGTCGAGGTCCAAGTAAAGGTGATTTTCAAACATCTACTAAAATTAATTTTGAAGTACAAAAACAAGTAACAAAATATTTTAAAGATTACATAAAAGATAACAACAGATTGCCTTCAAGTTTAGAAATACAAAAAATGGAAGAGCAATTTACAATACAATCTTTAGGAGCCAATAACATAGAAGAATTTAAGGAAATGGCAAAACAACAATACCCTGATACAATCAATCCATTTTTACCTTTACCCGAACCAGTTAATCTAAAAAGAACAGTACCAGATGGAAGCTTTGGTATAGGTTCAAAAAAAGATGATGACTTTACAAAAAAAGGAGAAAGAGGAAGCGTTGATAGCGGTAAGGATAATAACTTTTTAGAAAGTGGTATGGATTTTAGTAATATTGAAGGTGGTGCTTTTAGTGAAGGTGGTGCTACAACAGTTGACGTTAGTTCTGGCGATACCTTATCTGGTTTTGCAAATGACCTAGATACTTCTGTTGAAGCTATAAAAAAAGCAAATGGAATGACAACTGATGAAATTCAGATAGGAGATGTCTTAGTGATTCCAGAAGGTATTACTGACCCTAATAAAGTCAATGCTCCTAAGTTTGACATGAATAAACTGATTACAAGTAAAGACCACCCATTTAATCCTGTTAGAGAAAAACATAATTTCCAAGTTATTTATAATATTGCCAAAGAAATAGGTATTAAGTTTCCAGAACTTGTAGCTGCACAGGCTATGGAAGAAACAGGTTTTGGTAAAGATCAATCAGCAGATAACAATTTCTTAGGACTTAAAGCTACACCTTCAGAGGTTGCAAGAGGTCAATCTGAAAGAAAGATGACCACCGAAGATAGAGGTCAAGGTAGAAAGCCAGAACCAGCAGACTTTAAAACATTTGATAATATTAGAGAAATGATGATGCAATACAAGAAAGAATGGAACGATAACTTTTTAGGTAGGAAAGGTATAGTAAATGCAAAGAGTATTGAGGAAGCAATTAAAATGCTACAAGCTGAAGATTATGCAACAAATAAAGATTATGATAAAAATGTATTAGACATTATTGATCGTGCTATCAAAGAAGGTTGGTTTTAAACTATGACAGACTCTAATCTACAAAATACAGTACCAGAAGGAGCTTTTGGTATTGGGTCTAAAAAAACTGATGACTTCACAGAAAATGAAAAACTAAGAAACTTTGGCATAAAGGATATACCTAAAGCTTTATATGAACAGCTAAAAAAGAACTCAGGTGCAATCGTTTTACCAAATCAAATTACAGAAGAAGTCATAGAAAAAGCTGCTAAAACTCAAGATGAATTTTTAAAACCAAAGTCAGAAGAAGAAGCTACTGCTTTAAGAGCTACCGCAGCAGGTATTGTTGATATACCAAATGAAATAAAACATTTAAGTGATTACTTACAAGGTAATCCTTATGACCCAAATGAGTTGATTGATCTTAAGGCTCTAGGTCTTGAAAAAGAAGGAGATATGGATAATGCAGCTTATCAAGTATTTAAGTTTGGTGGTGGTTTTTTGATACCCTATGCAGGTTTTAATAAGGCTTTAAAAGGTATAAAAGGTATAAAGGCATTACAAGGTATAAAAAATTATGACAAGATTGCTACTGGTGCTAGATGGTTTACAGCTTCTTCAGCAGCAGATTTTGTTGCTATAGATAAGTTTGACGAAAACTTGTTTAACTTTCTTGCTGATATAGAAAGTCCTGTAGTAAACAATAAATTTGTAAGACCTATAGTTGAATATTTATCTGCACCCGAAAAGGGAGAAGGTGCAGATTATGGAGAAGCAGCATTAAAATCTTTTTTAGCTAATAGTTTGTTTTTTGAAGCTGTACCTGTTGCTGGTGGTGCTGCTATAAAAAGTGTACCAAAATTAAGAAAGACACTAGAACCATACGCTGTAAGACTAATTGATAATATTACAGGTGGTCCAAACATACTGAACCAAAAGCAAATGCTTGATAGAACTGTTCAGTTATTTAAAGATATAAAGAATGACCCGACTAGACTTGAGTTTGCTAAAACACAAATTAAAAGATTAAACAAAGCAACTCTTGTAGGTAGTGAAGAATTTTCAGATGAATTTGCAAAAGTACTAGATGATCTACCTGATATAAACAAATCATTAGCACCAGAAAAAAATATTTTTGATATAGAAATTGGAATTGATGATATTGATGAAACTCAGTTTTTTGATAAGTTAAACAACAGACCACCAGTAAAACCTTTTAAAACAAACCTTGAAGCAAAACGTGGTTTAAGTAGAGGTGCAGATAATTTAAAGAAAAGACTTAGATTAGAAGTTAATACCAAAGGTGCTGATCCTAATGAAGTAGAAGCAATAGAAACATTTATTGACACTATTGGCGAAAGAATGTTTGACAAAGAATCTTTGTCAATTACTACAAAGCTTGCTCAAGGAGGAGAATATAACTTTGCTAATAACCTTATAAGAATTAGAAAACAAATTGTAGAAGGTGTTGAACAAGGTGCAGGTGGTGGTTTTGAACACGTTATGATACACGAATTATGGCATGGACTTTCAAGATATTTACCAGAAAAAGATTTAGCTAGATATACAAAAGAATTTAAAACAGCCCAAGCAAAATATTTAAAACAGTTTGAAAAAGAAAAAACTGCATTTATTAGAAACAACACCCCAGAATCTTTAAGCAGGTTAATTGGTCCAAGTCCTATTTCTTTTAAACTTCCAAAAATAACAGAAGCAAATTATCTTTCTAAAGCTAGAAAGTATTTTGATAGTACAAAATTTAAAAATGAAAATTATAGATTTACAAATATTGATGAATTTTTTGCTGAAAATATGGCTGATGAATTTATGGATATGTATAGAGGAGAAGGTCGTATTGCAGGTAGTCCTTTAGATTTTGCACCACAAGGAACTTTTAAAAGAATCGTACAAGAAGTTAAATTATTTATTGAAGATATGTTTGTAAGTCTTCAAGCTAAATTAGGTGGTAGTCAAACAAGAAAAATCTTTAACGATTTTGTTAAAAGAAAAAATGTAAAAAAATATAGAAACGTACCTTTGGATTTAGAAAATGTTGAAGGTGTTACTGGAATGGCAAAAAGGAAAAAGAAAGATTTAGGTGCTGATTTACCATTACAGAAAGGTAAACCTAATCCTAATATTTGGGGAGATGTAGAAAGTATTACAGAAGACGTATGGGAAACAACAGGTAAAGCTTTAAATAGAGTTGTTATACCTGATGATTTTTCTGTAGAAGCTGCAAGTGCTATGGGGTATGATGAACTGCTGCCTAAAGTAATACAAATAGCAAAAAAAATTAGCCCTAACAACCCAGAAAAACACATGAGGGTTTTATATCTTGGTGCAATAAAAGAGCAAAAAAGATTAGCTAAAAATGTTACTCAATATATGAATGATATAGAACAAGCTTTCATGCTTGGAGAAGATATATCAGATGATTTATTACAGAATTGGTCAGAAGATATAGTAAGAATGATAAATCTTGCAGGTCCAACTAAAAAGATAAGTAACGAAACAGCAGGTACAGTAAGAGTTAATCAGCTTATAGATGCAGAACCTAAAGATGTTAGTCGTATACCTGTTGACGAACAAGTAGCAAAAGGTATTGGTGGTGGAGAAAAAACTGCTGATAGAGTTCAAAGAGAGAAGTTTCAAACAACGACAAGAGATTTAGTAGAAAAAACAAAAAAACAAATATCTGAACAAAAATTAGTACCAACAAAAGAAGAACTATATGAAGGTATGCAGACCTATATAAAAAATAATGATATAGAAGGTCTATTGGCTATTACTAGAAAGATTATGGCTATGCAAGGAGACAGTAAAAGACTTAGTAAAGTTGTTAAGGGTATGAGTTTTGGAGATGTAGCAACTAAAGGATTAAGGATTAGTAATGAAATATTTATAAATAGTTTATTATCTGCACCAGAAACGCAAATTATTAATATTATTGGTTCTTTATTTAATGTTTCTCTTGGTCCAGTTGATCTTTTTACAGGTAGTCCGCTTGATGATATAACAATGAAAAAAAGAGCAATTAGAGAGCTTGCAACTATGTTTACAACATTTAAAGATAATATAAGTGCAGCAGGTAAAGCACTATGGCTTGATAAAAATATTCTTGATGAAAGAAGAATGTTTGGACAAGATGCTTACGAAAGATATGCAATTAGAATGATGGGCGATAGTTTTTACGCAAAATCTATAAACTTTCTTGGTCATGGAGTTAGATTACCTTCTCGTTTTATGATGGCAGGTGACGAATTTATAAAACAAACTGCATTTCGTTCACATTTGATGGGAGAGCTTGCACAACAAGCAACAGAAAAAGGTCTTACAGGAAAAAGTTTTAGTATTTATGTAAATAGTAATTTTGATGAAATTATAGATATTGTCAATACAAAAAGTTTTACTAAAGGACAAGATACTGCTTTTCCTGATTTTGTACCAAATGAAAATATTTTAGACTCATACACAAGAGCTTTAGATTATTCAGCAGATAGAACATTTACAACTGAATTAGGTAAAGGTTTTGGTCTTACAGGTAGAGGGTCAACACAAACAAAAAAACTTGCAGAAATTCTTAAATCTTCTCCTTTAAAACCAATAGTTCCTTTTGTTACGACACCTGTAAATATAGGTAAGCAAGTGCTAAGAAGAACAGGCTTGCCAGATTTTGATACCATATTTAAAGGTATGCCACCAGAATATAATGCAACATTAGGAAGAATATTGAAAGAACATAATGATAATTTATTAAGTGAAGATTTAGCTACTGCTTATAGAGCTAATGGCGAAGCTGCTACTGGTGCTATGATATGGGCTTATTTTATAGCTTTAGCAGCAGCAAAAGATAACCCAGAAGCAGAACTAGCTCTTGTTGGTGGAGGACATCATAATAGATGGCTGAGAGAAGGAGAAAAAAGAACTGATGAATTACCTTACAGTTTTAGAGTTTTACAAAAAGATAAAGATGGCAACATAATCAGAGGAGATAATGGACAACCAAACTATGAATATATAGACCTTTTATCTCGAATGGAGCCAATAGCTTCTTTACTTATGATTGCAGGTGATATGGCATATATTAGAGATTTTGAAGAAGATGAAGATTATGAAAATTCTGCTCATGCTCTTATAGCTTTACTTTCAAGAAACTTAAATAATAAATATATGATTCAAAATATTGCACAAATGATTGATCTTACAAGTGATGTAAGTGCCTTAAGAAGGTTTTATCAAGTACCAGTTAACTACTATACAAACATTCGTAATTACCCTGCTTCTTTACAAAGAAGTATTACTAGAGCTAGAGGTGAAGAATGGTATGACGAATTAACAAAAAAAACATTTAAAGGTAGATTTCCTAAAAGAAAAACAAAGTTTAGAAAAGGTGATTTATTTCCACAAGAAGAAAGAACAGAAGATATAGGAGAGTATGAAGGTAACGACTTTGGTAGTTTAAAACAATCTAATAATCCTTTTCAATTTATAGATACTATTGGTTTGATGATAATGAGAAATCGACAAGATGTTACATCAGGCTTTAGTGCAGATATTGAACCCATAAGAAGCTTAACAACAGGCAAAATTGCAGAGTACCCAGAAGGTGCTTTCTTTGGTAATTACTTCAATCCTTTTAAATATAGAAAAGAAAAAGATAATCCTATAGATGAATATTTAAATCGAATACAATTTAAAGTAGTGCCTCCTAGTGATGTCATACCATTTGACAATGAAGGAAATGGTATTAATTTAGATACAAATGCTTACAACAAACTTACAGGTCTTATTCCAAACATACCTATAAATTTTAAAGGTAGAAATCCTGTATTTGACCCTAAAAATGGTAAACGATTTGGTGAAATGATTTTAGAATTATCAAGAGATAAAAAAAATATAAAATTTTTGAAATACCTTGAAAGTGATGATTCTGGTTCTATAGATGCTCAAGC
>Ga0209348_1001249_pt1 | contig 12440 bp, 15 predicted proteins | sample ETNvirenome_2_30_FD_184065 | JGI IMG/M metagenome (GOLD analysis project Ga0209348, IMG submission 184065) | Marine viral communities from the Pacific Ocean - ETNP_2_30 (SPAdes) (version 2) | ecosystem: Environmental > Aquatic > Marine > Oceanic | place: Pacific Ocean | collected 2013-06-22 | reverse complement strand
TAACTCTTCTGCTATTGCATGAGTATCAGCATTTCCTTCAAAATATTGTTTTTCATATTCGGCTCTTTTAGGACTAGCGCATACAGGGCAAGACGGATTAGCCGCCATGTGATATTCGCCCATGTGATTACGAAAATGTCTATCTGTGGTATTGGCTCGCCAACCCATCATTTTGTCTACTTCTTTAGGAGTAATGTGACCATTGAGTAGTTGTTCTTCTATCTCATCTCTATTTTCACTGGTACAAAGTTTACAAGAGCGTTTCACTATGCGATTCGCCCCCTGCATGTACACGCTTATGCCTATCCCTTACAAAACGCTTATGGACAAAAATAAATTGGAAAGTACTATGTGGAGGGCGAAAAGAGTAGCCGGAGTTCCGTTAAATATGCAGACTCTCAAAAGTCTTACAAGAGCCGCTACGGATGTAGCACTCAACAATAAAACTCCACCGGAATTAAGAATACTAAGAGAGCAAGTATGCAACTCTTGTCAATTTGGTGGTAAAAGATGTGATATGTGTGGATGTTTTGTAAAAACTAAAATTAGTTTACTTAATTCAAGTTGTCCTATAGGTAAATGGTCGTCATCTAGTGATGCGACTATAAACTCCACTAAGCATAAGAAAACTAGCAAACAAACCAACCAAAAAGTATGATATTGTAGAGGAAGGCATAGTGCTACCTTTGAAAACTAAAATCATAGACATAACTACAATCATAGAAATAATTTGAACCATAACCATATCTATAATCACACTTCTATTCGGGTTAAGTACATCTAATGTAGATGCGGCAAACGATTGCGGTATATACGAATTATAATCTTTATCTATCATTTTATCTTCCTCCTGTTATTATTGAACGGGCGAAACTTCCTACTCCGCCTCCAACTTTTTCCATAACCCCTTCACTTTGTAAAGCCGCTAAAGCACCACCCATCATTGATTGTTGTGCTAATGCGGCTAACTGTTGTTGAGTCATTTCACTTTGATTTACTACTTGTTGTGCTGATGCTTGTAAGTTAGTAAATTGACTTGCTATATTTTCTGCACTCATGGTTTGTAAATTAGCAGGTAAAGTAGTTGTATCTAAAGTCATTGTACCATCATCTTCATTAATTGTAAAAGTAGCATTTCTTAAAATATCTAAAACACTTAAGGTAACTACACTTCCTATCATTTCAATTAATACTCCCATTTGACTACTTGCAACAAATCTTTCAATTGTTGCTTGTTGTTTTAGTAATTCCATTTGAATTTCTATTTCACTTGGTGGTTGTAAAGGTTGTTGCATAAACTGATTAGCCTGTTGCTGTCCACCAAACATACCTGCTAAAAACGGATTTGTTTGTTGAGATTGCCCCCATGGATTAGTATTTTGCATTGGCATTTGTCCTTGTTGAGATTGTACACCTAGATTTAATGTACCTGTATTTTGATTATTTCCACTTAGTCCAAACATCTCTATCACTCCGACGGAAGAGTATCTATCAAATTAGTGTTTTGATTGACTACTTCTTCTACTTGTTGATTTATCATGGCTTGAAAAGCGGGTGTAGGTTGGTTAAACATAGCCAATTCATGCTGAAATATTCTTAAATCAAAACTTACAATTGTAATATCGTTTTGTTTAGTCATAGGATTAGTATAATACTGAATGTTAATTCCTTTAGTTTTTCTTGCATCTTTTTCTAATTCAGCAAAAAATGGCTCATATTTCTTTAGCATTTCCGGTGTAGGGTCATTTTTCTTTATTGCTGTAATAGGAACAGTAACAATAGATACTCCTTTCTTGACCCTATCTTTTAATCTTCTTGGATTCGCTTCACTAATTTTATCTTCTTCTGCTTCCCATTTTACAAGTAAATGATACAAGTGCATGTGTTCGGGGCAATATGTACCACGCATTTTACGACCACTAGTAACTTTTTCAAGCGCAACAAACGCTTCCGGCTCTCCTGTTACGGGATTTTTCCAATACAAATCCCACAAAGATTCTCCTGTATCTTCATCGCAAATTTTAGCATATAAATTATCATACTGAATTAAATTAGCACAATCACAACCATCTACTACACATACATGGCTTTGCTTATTGTAACGGTATTTTCTACCAAAAAATAACCTAAACGGATTAAATATACTTCTTTTAGTAGGTGTAAGAAGTTTATATGCCTGTTTAATATCTTTCTTTCTTGCTTTGTTAGGATTAGGATGACGACTTGGATAAAAGTTTACTTTAGGAACTTGTAAATCAGTTTTCTTTGATGCTTCTTGCATAGCCGCTTGTGCAGTTGCTTGTTCAATTAACGCCCTGTGTGTTAATGAGTTATTACCTTGCTGACTTAATGCCAAGAGTTGTGCTTGGTTTACTTGTCCTAAATTTGGTTGATTGCCACTATTATACATTTTATTCCACCTTAGTTACTTCGAGATAAAATTTATTTTTATCTGTTTTTAATTTCCATGTTATTTCATCACCTGCTTTAACATCAATTAATTCAGCCATCGCATTTGGTATAACTGTTCTTACACATTTTGTGTTTTTATTTACTGCTATTATTTTTGTTTTTTTATTCATTATATCACCTATGCAGAAAGTAAATCTATTAATGTGGTTTCTACATTCCACCCTATTCTTGTAGCCATAAAAGACCTTCTAGTAGGCACTCCGGCTTTTTGTAATCGTACTAAATCATCTCTAAATGGGTCAAATACTTTATGTTCTCCTATTCTATTTTGTTGCCAAAGCATAGCGGCAGTTTCATCAAAGAATCTATCGGCTTTATTAGCGACTAACATCACAAGTTTTGGTGCATATTTTTTACCCTTCCATCTACTCTTAAGATTACGATACCTATACTGTCTGTTAATAATACAGTCTACTAAATATTTGAATCCGGCTATTTGTTGTAATGCCTCATCTCCACCTTTGAATGCTCTCTCATCAAACATATATACAACAGCCTCTACTTGTCGAGCAACCATATCATCTATCCATAATGACCAAAATCTTTCTTGTCCACCTAAGTCAGCAGAATATACTACTCTTCTATCTCCTTTCCAAGATATACGCTTTCTTGTAGGTTTTGGTAATAGATGTTTTCCTAGTAATCTCATGTGACTTGTTCTTTCTTCATCGGGTATTTCTTCCATTTCACCGGGCGTAGTCATATAGCGGTCTAGTGTAGTTTTACCAACCATAGCCGCACCATATATACCTACTTTTCTTGGCCTCCAAGAATTATATAGATTCTGCCCCCATACCGCAACACCAACTAAAGCAGTTCCGGCAGGTTCAACCATCTAATCACCACTTACCCAACTTTCTACTTTATTCCAAAACCACTCAACAGTATTTTCCCATATTGAGTCACCACTTTTTAATTCAAAAGCACTAGTAGCAAATATCGCAATAATAACAAATAATAATGTTCTTAACCATCCTACACCTTTTTCGTAATATGTATCTAACATATTTTGTGTATGCATAGCCCGTAATGTTGCTTCTGTAGAATCATCAGTAGGCGTTTTGAAAATACGACCCAACTAACCACCTCACTTTTTCTTTTTTGTATCTTTTTCTTCCTCTTCTTTGATACCTAAATTAATTGGTTGCTCTACATCAACTTCATGATTTGGTATACCGGGATTAAATTGTCCAGTATCATATTGAGATACTATTGATTGTGAGCCACCCGGTACACCCCAACTTGGAGGCATCTGTCCGGGATTTTTTTCCATCCAACGCAATTCACGCTCAAGTTGAGCCTCTTGCATACGCATTTCCATTTCAACTCTACGATTATCAAAATTCATTTGCATTTGTTTGTATCTTGCATCTCTTGACCTTTGCATACCAGTACTTCTTACTCTTTCTTGCATGTTTTGTTCAAAGAACATTTTAAAGAAATAATAAGCAATACCTTGCACAAAGAAAGCGGCCATAGCGTATGTAAATCCATTTAACATAGCCGTTTCACTTTCTAACCAAAGGTCTGCATCAAACACACCTATTGCTAATCCTACTAACGCTGATTGGGCTAAAATTAACCCCATCAATCTTATTTCTGCATCCGAGTCTTGTCCTGTTCCTTGCATGTTGCTCACCATTGGTCAATTTAATAGCCAATATAAACATTTCTATTCACATATTCACTTTATTCATATTCATGTTCATTATTTTGACTATACAAATATATTATATTATTATTAGAGAGTAGTGAACAAAGTGAATAGTCATTTTATTGACTAATGTAATGAACATTGTGAGTATTTGACTATTACAAGAGAGTGCCTTTGTCTTTAAAATGTCTTGCCCGATTGGTATGAGGGCTTTCCGGTACAATGTTATGGTCTTTGGTGTGGCTCATATCCGGTCCACCCTGCCCCATTATGTGCCTACGCCTACGCTCACGGTTTAATTCTTCACGGTATTTTATTCTCTCCGGTGAAGATTCATACTTCTTATCATACTCTAACTTGTGTCGCTTGGCTTCGGGGCTTACACGCTCTTTGAGAAGTTGCATAGCAATCTCCATTGGTTCGCTACGGGTAAAGCCTGTTTCTTCACTAAATGGTATATCTTCAAATGTAGGTTTTGGAGAAACGAGAGTACGACCTGTTCTTCCAACTCCAACAACATCACTTGTTGGGTCGCTTGTAGATACTAATTCTTCTTCTGTACCATCTTCTCTTTCAACTATTTTTCTATCGGGGAATTTATCTAAGTTCTCATGTTCATCCATCATCATAGGGTGATATAACTTAGTATCTCTATTTTCAACTCTTAACTCCGGCTCAACATATCCTAAATCCATTCCTAAAGTTTCGGGAATAAGATGTTCGGGCGGTTGTTTATCTAAGTGTAACCTATTTACAAAATCTTGTACTTCGGGGTCATTTAAATTGTAAAGTTCTTCTTCACCAACATAATGTCCATCGTCATTTAAATAACCCTCTATATCTCTACCGGGATGTAATTCACGCTTAAGCAACCGCATAGCGTATTCCATTGGAGTTATTTCACCTTTAATCATTTTATCGAAAAGTAATGATTGTAAGTCATGTTTGTAAGCGCACTGCTCACACATAAATTCATGATTATCTATACTTCTAATTGGATTAGCCATTCTTCTATAGACTACAGGTGGTAGACCCGACTCACATCCCGGCATGTTACATACTTCGGGTGTTGGGCCGGAATTTTTAGAACCCATAAGTGGAGTGCCTGTGGATATTGAAATTTCTTGTGGAGGATAATCTCTACTACCATAGGGTACTTCTTCTTTCAACAACTGAAAAGCGATGTCCATTGGTTCGCTTTTATTTGTCAAAATACCTATTGCCTTTTGATAACGCTTTGCTAAACTTTCATTTGGGTTGTTCTTTAGATTAGAATGTAAATCGGCCAATTTAATTTGCGTCGCTTCGGGATGTTCCTTTACCCTATTGATGTAATCAAAGTATTGTTCACCTTGCCTTCTTGTAAGAGCATCAACCGCATGACCTACATCTTCTCCAAAACGCTCATGTATTTCTCCAATACCAGTTTCCGAGTCTTCTATTGTATCATGGAGATATGCAATTCGTTGAAGGTGGGGGTCATCAAATCCACTTGCTACATCCTCAACATGATTCATGTAAGGTTGCTCACCATACATTTGCCCTTCATGGATTTGATTTGCGTAGTCTTTTGCTTCTTGAGGCATTTTAAGCAACTGCATAGCGATGTCCATTGGTTCGCTTGCTCTAATAGAATCAAGTGTAAACTGTTCAAGACCCTGCGGAGATGGGCGATTTAAATTACCCATATCATATTGAGCAAATGGGTCATGTGCTTCTGTTACATCTACTACCTCATCTAATCTAAATGGTAAATGATGAGTTCTACCTCTAGTATCTACATTAGATTCTGCTAATATTGGTGGAATACCTGCATCCATAATATTTCTTGCTAATTCTTCCGAGTGTACACCTAAATCTCCTACATCTTTACTCGAATGAAAAGGTGATAATGCTCTTGCTACTTGACTAAATCTAGGTGCAGTAGCGGGTCTAGTGTTCAATTGAACTACATCATTTTCATCCAAATTACCATATATTATTCCTTCCGGTTGTAATGTTCTATTAGTAAATCTTTGCGGAGTAAAAGCATCACCGGTAAAACCATACAAATTAAGCGGCCTGTATAGGTCTCCACCACCATGTGACCTCATGTAAGTTCTTGGTAAATCCGGTAATGCTGATTCTTCAATACTAGGATTAAAAGAAAATAACTCACCGGGATAAACATGTCTACCGTATAACGGTTCTCCTTGATTAGTATGTAATGGTAGTGAAAAATCCCTTAAGTCATTTTGAAAATTTAAATTTTCCATATTTGATAATGCTCTTGCTTTTGCAGGTGAATTTCTTACTCGACCTGTTCTTGCATCAGTAGCAGGTTGCATTCTTAATGAATGATAAATGGATGGTTTAGTAGTTACAAACTCTTCCGGTGCATCAAGATAAGTATTCATTGGAATAGTTACATCCTCTAAGTATTGCCTATATGCGTCACTTAGACTTTGTTTAACGAATATTTTACCTTGCATCAGCATACTCCCCCCTTAACTTATCTAAATATTGTTTAAATGCCTTGTCGTCAATTCTTTCCGGCATTCTATCTATATATTCATCCATTTGTTTAATATGACTTTCAAGTTCGTAAGGTTTAATTTTTCGTTTAGTTGGTGCATCATCACCAAATGGTAACTTTGTATTATATCTTCTTATTTGACTTAGTACTTTCTTTTTATTTCTAAATATATTTTCTGCTAATTCTTTTAAATCGGGTTCTGTTACTAAATTAATTTTTTCATTTAATGTCATAGCACTACCATCTTCTTTTAATGGGAAACCGTGTTTATCTAAATTAAAATTAAGTTTATCTCTATCTGTAAATGCAGATTCATCACTACTAAATGCTGATAAATTTAATTTTGCGGCTTCTTCATCTAAATCAATACCCTGTTGCGGCATTTCACTAAAGAATGGTAATTGACTATCTATACTTCTTAATGCATCTGCGTATTGATTTTTCGCTTCATCGAAGTCACTAGCAAGATTATTTTTTCTATGATTGAGATGTTGTAATTGAGTTTTAATTCTTTCTTTTTCTCTCTCAATATCTTCAAGGCGAACTTCGGCGTGGTCTATTTCTTCTTCGTGATTTCCAAAAAATAAATTGTCTAGTTTTCTTTTTGTTCTTTCACCTTCTAACATCTTCTTTCTTTCTTCTAAATCTTTCGTTGTATCGTTATATTCATTTAATTTATCTTCATTTCTTTTTATAAAATGATTTATGTTATCTAAAGATGCTTCCATTCCATCATTAGATAAATCAAACAATGTTTTTAAATTTAAATCTTTATGCCAACTTCTTTTACTATGTTTAGGTGTTAAAGTATTACTTGTAACACCGGGTCTAAAAGCCTCATTAAAACCACCAAGTAAAGCGGCTACTCTTTCATCTTGTGAAGGAGTTGGGTTATTCATATCTATTTTAGTATCACCTCTAACTGAAGCGGGAATACTACCTTTTGGAATTTGAATTGGCACAAGTCTACTAGGGTCTATTCTTGAATGTACAAGTCCTTCACTTGTTGCTTCCTGTTGTCCTGTAGATGCTCTTTGTTGTAAAAAATCATCAATAGGATTTAAACCTCTTATACCTAACATTCCTCTATTTCCCATATCTCTTTTTGATGCTACAATTGCTCTTGCCATATCTTCTAATGTAGTAGGCGAAACAAAACTCCCTGCTTGTGTTCCACCGGGAAGTTTAGCGTCATAATCACTAATAATCATCGGTTTGCTAAGTTTACCAAATGTTTTTTCGTATTCATTACGGTTAGTATTAAATTGGTCTAATAATTGAGGAACTACATTACTTATTTCATAATCTATATTTTTTGAATCTGTTTGTGAACCTATAGGCATTAGCCCTGCACCAAGTAATAGTCTTTCTATATCTTCACTAGACATTTGTTTAACTGCTGTTACCGGAGGTACAGCACCGGGTTTTATTGAGCCATCCGGGTTAAATGGATTTTCAGTTTGATATGCAGGTATTACTTCGGCTAAACTTCTTTGACGATTAATTTTTAAACTAGGGTGATTCCTTAATATCTCGGTTGCACCTTGAGGACCATATCTTCTAAGTAAATTATTAAAAAAATTTCTTGATGACATTAAATCCTTTCTTGACCTTCCTTGAAAATCTTTCATTCTGTTAGAAAATTTTTCATCATAAGTACCTCGTAATGCATTAGAAAGTGAAGGGTCTCCCGCACCAAACATCTTTGCATTAGTAATCATTTCTTGTGTAATATCACTTTCTCCTTTTTCTTGAATATCCATTTGTCTAAGTATACCTAGCAATATATGGTCAGCATTTTCATACCCTTTAGGTACTTGACCTCTTGGAAATAATTCAAATTGTTTATTTTTATCATATCCTCCTATAGCATTTGATACTTGTCGCATAGCGGTATTTCTAGTATTTTCAAGGTCATGTTGTATGTTTTGAAGTTCTTGGGGGTCACTATAAGCAGTTACATTTTTGTAATAATCATCATGTAAAGCATTCATGTATTCTTGTAAATTAGTGGGTTGAACATTACTAAATTGAAAATCTGCATTTATTGGTGCATTTTTATATGAATCACTTTGGTTTCGTAAACTTGCTTCAATACCGGGTGTTAGTTGTGAAGGGTCATAAGGAACGGTTGGAAACTCATCTACTCGCCCCATACCGTAGTCTTGTAAGGTGCGCTGTTGTTTAACGAATATTTTGCTCACACTCGCACCTGTTATGGGCGAAGTAGCGATAGCATTTAGAATGCTCGCCCTCTACGCTAACCATGAGGCGACCTATTGCTGTGCGTAAAGCCGCACCTTTACGAGCAATTGGTGGCGCAATAGCAAGTGTTGCAACTAAAGCAAAGGATAAGGCAGGTCAAGTTGCAGTAGAAGCCATAAAAGAAAAACTTAAGCCTCAAAGTATTGCTCAAACAGGAATGGAGATGCAACAACGACGAGCAGAAATGCAACAGCAGAAGAATCAAGCACAAATGTCATCGGCTCAAGATATGGCTGACAAAGCCAAAGCCGGTGCAGATGTAGCAAAAGGAGATTATTACCATCCTTCTATAGAGGGATATTTGAATAGCCCCGAAAGAGAAGCCGGAACAGATGCTTATTCGGGAGTTTCAAGAAACCAAGAAGAAATTGCAACTGAAAATTTACCTCCTGTACAAACACCTGTAAAACCAAGTTCATTAGAGCAACCACCCGGATATACAGGTGAATTTCCCGATTCATTTTATTCACCTCATGCTAATTTAAGATTAAATGATGAATATAGAGTAGCAGATGAAAAAGAAGCAGAAGAAGTAAAACAAAGAGTAACTGATGCAATAAGACCTTATTTAGATGATTATGGAAATTTTAAAATGGGTAGTCCAAAATCAATTGCTGTACGAACTCATATATTACGAGACCATAGAGAAGCCAAACCTTTTCCACAAGAGTTAAGAGAGAAATTTGGATTAGGAAGAGATGCTGGTGACAGTAACGGTGATTCAATAATTGGTATTGTACACGGACATAAACATGATGAAAGAAAACCCGTACTAGGTACTGTTATGCTTCGTCGAACTAAATACCATCCTAAATACCCTCAAATATTCCATGGTGGTAGTATTAATGCAGAAAAAACAATAGATAATCATGGTATGTCGGGTAATCAAATACGAAGAATGAAACAACAAGTAGGTCAAACTAGAAATAGAAATAGAAATCGTAACAGACAAAAATTAAAAAGCGAACCTATGGATTTAGTATGGGAATATTTACTAAAAGGTTCAGTAGAACTTCATCATAATGAAGAATTACCACAGGAATTTATTGATGACATAATGATGCTTGACCGCACACATAAAATGACACCGACGAATAACGGTACATTAATTGAAGATATTGACCCTTTTATGCACAGAACTATACAATTAATGGCTGAAAACTATAAAGAAGAGAATCCTATGCCAGTAAAAGAAAGAAATCAACATCTATTTCACTAACATTAGTTCTTGAAGTTTTTTTATTTCTCTTACAATTTTTAACGCCGGTTGTAATTTTCTTTCAGTTATACCGCAATCAAAACCCCATATATTCAAATGTCGTACCAATGTTTCAGTAGACAAGTTAGCACCACTCTCCTGTACGAAAGGACAGCCACCTAAACCTCCTATACTAGAATCTATTTCTCTAATACCTTCCAATAGAGCATATCTTACTGTTCTAATTGCTACTTGTTCATCTCCATTATGATGAATATGAATAGCGGTTTTCAAATTATTCTCTTTCGCTATATCTGTCCACAATGCTACTTCTTCTTTTGTAGCCGCACCTACAGTATCGGAAAAAACTACCGTTTCACCTAACAATTTTGCATCTTTCATACATAATTGCATCATTTTAGGTGATATTACGCCGCTATACGGACTTCCAAACGCCATAGAAATATAGACTCTTATGTTATTTTTTGGTATTCCGTTAAGCATAACATAGTACATTGTAATTAATTCACTTCTTGTTTTACCAAAATTTTTGATATTAAATTTTTCACACGGTGAAAATACAATATTTATTTTTTCAGCACCCACACTTAAGGCTCTATCAAGACCACGCTTGTTCATTACAAGTACAGAACCTTTGTCAAACACACTTTCGGCATCTGCCATTTGTGGTACATATTTTGGATGAGCAAAAGATGTTTCTTCAATGTGAGTTAAACCCGCTTTGTATAATTCGTTAATTAAACCTTTTTTAATTTCAGTCGGTATAAATTGTTTTAAACTTTGCAAACCGTCACGAGGGCCAACCTCATAAACGGTTACCTTCATTCAATTCCCTTCCTCATACCATTAAAACAAGATTCTTGAAATTTTTGAATTTCTTCATCATCGTTGAACACCACAAAATTAGTATCTTCTTTAGTAACTAAAGTATATGAAGCCCAAATATATCCCATTAAAAACGCAATAAAAAACAAAAGCAATAAATTTGCAATACCCATGTCCGAGCCTAAAGTAGTTTAGAAATTAAACTTATTGGTGAATCACAATCCATCCATTAGAACAACATCACCATATTTGTGTATTTTGACATTATCCATTTTGTTGATAAGTGCTTTACACTTATCCCTAGACAGGCCACATGCCTTACAACATTCGTCTAAGCCACATGCCCCGCCTTCTTTCTTTAGACAAGCAATAATTTTCTTTTTTGCTTCATCCATATCTTCTTTTTCTTCTTTCAATACATTCCATGCTTGTTCAAATACCATTAACAATTCCACCTTTTTAATGCCGCCCCCTTTGGTGTTAGTTTTCCGCCTTTACTGGTTGGTCCTTTCATACCACCCATTCTAGCACAAAACGATTTACGACGCTTGGCCGCCTTACCGCCGGGTTTGAGTTTACTTGGTTTTTTGGTTACGGGTCGCTTTAGATTTGCGCCACTTTCTCTTTTAGCCGCCGCCCTACCTTTAGCATTCAGTCCACCTGTTCTTGCATGCTTGTTAGGGTTATAACCATGAAACGGCTTAGATTTTTTCTTTGCTTTAGCCATTTGCCGGTTCAAAAGAAGTTGTTCAGCAAAATCCGTATCTGCCCCTAAATCCGACTCTTGTGTAAAATACCCTGCTTGATGCGGGTCTTCCTGTGCCGCCGCCGCCGCAATCATACGCATAAAAGCCGCTTTCTTTTCGGGTGAAGTAAAATATTCTTGGTCGGGTTCTAATGGTGTACCATCTAAACTTACATTAGTTGGAGAAGTCCGTATACCCCTTGTAGGCATTGTATTATTTCTTAAATCATTTGGATTTCTAGTTTTCAACACTGCAAAAGCAAGTTCGCTAGGACTACAACAATCACAGAAGTCATACTCCACCATGTGGGTGCTAGGAAGAATAAGAATAAAAGATATTCGATTAAAAAATAACTTTCATACTAAATTTTTTTCTATAAAATTTTTTTTCTAAAATGCTGTGCGTGGTTAAAAGGAGTGCTATGGGGCGTGCTATGGCTATCTCTCCTTCTAAGGGGGCGTGCTATGGGGCATGCTATGGGCTGTGCTATGGCCGCCGTACCCCGTTCTATAGAACGGCATAGCACTTTGTGCTATGGCTAAACCTTGCGTGCGTGCTATGCGTGGGTGGGGCGTGGGTATGTCACAGGCATTCTATAGAACGCTATACTGCGCCCCCACCTGCGCCCACATAGGCCGGTCTATAGATTTCTAAGTGGCACTCCCACCCCCGCCTCATGTAACCCATACCCATAGCCTTCTCTAATTCGCACCCCCATGAATAGCGACACCTTGACCCAACCCA
>Ga0209348_1001248_pt1 | contig 12441 bp, 25 predicted proteins | sample ETNvirenome_2_30_FD_184065 | JGI IMG/M metagenome (GOLD analysis project Ga0209348, IMG submission 184065) | Marine viral communities from the Pacific Ocean - ETNP_2_30 (SPAdes) (version 2) | ecosystem: Environmental > Aquatic > Marine > Oceanic | place: Pacific Ocean | collected 2013-06-22 | reverse complement strand
GATTGCCAGAGGAACAGCGTGTCTATATCACAGCTCTTTTAAGACGAGGAGAGAAGTTTAATGCAGAGCCTCGTATAACAATATCCACGATCCACGGGTCTAAAGGTGGTGAGTCAGAGAATGTAGTTGTATTCACAGATTTATCTCCGTCAGCTGACGATGCGATGCGTGTAGGCAACGATGATTTGCATAGAGTGTTCTATGTTGCTGTCACACGGGCCAAAGAGAATTTATTTATAGTGGAATCAGAAGATAGCAATAGGAGTTATTACATATGAAAAAAAAGAAACCACCATACATAATGTTCTACTGTAAAAAATGTTCAAAGTTAAAAAGACAAAAAGATTTTATAATGCCTGTTAATAATTTAGATGGGAGGGAAGGTATTAGTGTGGCTTGTATAAATTGTCTACATGATAAAGGTTATAGATTTAAAGGATGGGATTACGGAGATAAAGATGAGACACTTAGAGTACATGAAAAAAAGATTAAAGGAGGAGGAGATGAAATGGATGCTTACAAAAAGTCAAAAGAAAATATTAGCGGAGGATGAGATGAAAAAGAAACAAGCAAACCAGCAGTCAGATAATATAGAACTTAGTAAGCTGGTTAACCATCCAGATCATTATACAAACAGCTCAATTGAAACCATAGACATGATAGAATCTATTACGGCCGAGGGCTTTCATTATTATCTAGAAGGTAATATACTCAAATACTTAGCTCGTTATAGACACAAAAACGGTATCCAAGATTTACAGAAAGCACTGTGGTACCTTAACAAACTTATAGAGGTACGATATGACACTTCAGATGGCGATGTTCACACCTAAATCAGAATGGGTGCCACCACACGAACTACCTGACATAACTGGTGCTAAAAGTATAGCGATAGATGTAGAAACAAAAGACCCTAATCTTAAAACCAAAGGCCCTGGATGGCCAACTGGTGACGGTGAAGTTGTAGGATACGCTGTAGCTGTAGACGGCTGGAAAGGTTACATACCTATCAGGCACGGCGGTGGTGGTAATATAGACGAGCGCATAGTCAATAACTGGATGAAGAAGGTTTGCGAATCACCAGCAGAAAAAATTATGCATAACGCACAATACGATGCGGGCTGGCTTAGACGCATGGGTTTTACTCTCAATGGACGTATTATTGATACTATGGTTGTAGCCTCTCTGCTAGATGAAAACCGTTTCAGCTACAGTCTAAACGCACTGGCTTTTGATTATCTTGCAAAAACAAAAAGTGAAAAGAACCTGACTGAAGCCGCCCGTGACTTTGGTGTAGATCCCAAGGCCGAGCTCTGGAAGCTGCCATCTATGCACGTAGGACCATATGCTGAAGTGGATGCCGAGCTGACACTGGAGCTGTGGAACTATTTTAAGACATTAATTTCTAAAGAAGATCTGTGGAGCATAATCAATCTTGAGCTGGATGTACTGCCTGTGCTTATAGATATGACTTGGAAAGGTGTGCGTATAGATAAAGACCGCGTTGAGCGCACCAGAGATTATCTGCTCAAGGAAGAAAAAGAAATGCTTGCTAAGATTAAACACATAACGGGCATGAACGTAGAAGTATGGGCAGCTCAGTCACTTGCCAAGGCCTTCGATTCGGTAGGTATAAGCTATCCTAAGACTGAAAAAGGCGCACCTAGCTTCACCAGATCGTTCTTATCTGAGCATGAACACGAGCTGCCTAAGATGATTTTGCGCACACGAGGCCTAAATAAAACACATGGGACCTTTATCAATACAATTATGAAGCATACAGCTGTAAATGGTCGCATACACTCCCATATAAATCAGATCAGATCAGACGATGGTGGTACCGTATCAGGCCGAATCAGTATGAATAACCCTAATTTACAGCAGATACCAGCTCGTGATCCTGAGCTGGGCCCTATGATTCGCTCTCTGTTTCTACCTGAAGAAGGAGAAGAGTGGGCTAGTATAGATTTCTCGCAACAGGAACCACGGATCTTGGTTCATTATGCCCACGCTTACGGTAAATCTCAGGGCCATGACATGCAAGGTGTGCAAGAATTTGTTGATGGATATCAAAATGATCCTGATATGGACTTCCATACTATGGTAGCCGACATGGCAAAGATACCTCGTAAGCAAGCAAAAACTATAAATTTAGGCATGATGTACGGTATGGGTGTGAATAAACTGTCAGATCAGCTCGATATACCTGTGGATGAAGCTAAAAAGCTCGTGAACCAGTACCATGATCGTGTGCCTTTTGTTAAAATGCTCATGCATGGCGTGATGAATAAGCTAAATTCAAGACAAAGTTCTGGTTCCATACGCTCTATTTTAGGTAGAAAATGCCGATTTGACCTTTGGGAGCCCGATACATTCGCTATGAACAAAGCTCTGCCTTACAAAGATGCGCTCAATGAACACGGCCCAACAACAAGACTAAGACGAGCCTACACATACAAAGCCCTCAACCGTCTAATTCAGGCTTCTGCCGCCGATATGACAAAAAAAGCTATGGTAGATATCCACAAGCTGGGGATAACTCCGTTAATTCAGATACATGATGAGATAGCTGTGTCCGTTTCGTCCAAAGAACAGGTCGAATCAATCGTTGATGCAATGGAAAATGCAGTGCCTTTAGGTGTGCCAAACAAAGTTGATGTAGAAATAGGCCCATCATGGGGCGAATCTAAATAAAACATTGACCAAATTGTATATTCTCGCATATAATCGCGTAAAACAAAAGGATTTATGCGATATGGATACAGATAAGTGGAAAAGCATTCTTGTTCCCAAGGACGTTTACCTCCAAATTAAGGAAATAGCGGCTAAAGAGGGCAGAACTTTGGGTGGACAACTACGGTACATTTACTCTCAGTATGTTTCAGAAGAACAAAAGAGAGTAAAAGAGCTTGTAGATGCTGAAATGACCTTGCGAAAAGCAAAAGATCACTCCGCCGCGGGTTGATTTTCCTTATTTTGCATAATTTTAGACGCTTCTACGCCTAAATTATACAGAGCGTCCGCCATTGGGCCGTCTGAGGCTTTCTTACCTCTTCCTGATAAAAATATTTCAACTGGTTCAGCTGTCTCTGGGTGAAAAGAGACGGTAACAGCTAAACCCTCTCCTACGTCCGTGGTGATACACGGCCTCCTGTTTGGTAAACTTGACATGTATTTTCTCCTCTGAATAATCTATTCTATTTAAAAAATATTTTTTTGAAAGACTTGACTTTCACTTTTTTTTAAAAACGTGCTACAATGAATCATGGACCCTTTAACTATAACCGCCGCCATGAGCGTGGCGAATAGCGCTTTTAATGCAATCAAACAAGGATTTGCAGCAGCTAAAGATATTGAGTCTATGGCGTCTGACGTTGGACGCTGGATGGGAGCTGTCTCAGACATAGACAATGCCGAAAAACAAGCAAAGAATCCTCCCCTGTTTGGTAAATTGTTTAAGGCTGGTTCTATCGAAGAGGCAGCTCTCGCCGCTTACGCCGCTAAAAAGAAGCTGGAAGAACAGCGTTACGAGCTTAAAATATTTTTAAACATGACCTACGGCCCACAGGCCTATGATGATCTGCTTAAAATGGAAGGGCAGATTAGAAAACAACGGCAAGAAACCGTTTATAAACAACAACAAATTAGACGGCAGATAGGAGAAGCGCTTACTTGGTTCATTGTAGTCGCTATAGTTGGTGGTTTTGCCGTGTTGGTGGCCAGTATTTGGGTAAAAAAAGCACGAGCTGACGGTTATACTTTCACGCCCCGCGCATATACTAAACAACAATTAGAGAATCAGGGTAAAGTTGATAAGAAAAAATACACAACCTGTCGTTTAAAAAAGCGAATCACTTCAAAATACACAAATAAAAGAGCTTGTATCTATCAAGGTGGTAACAAAACTTTTACCATGATGATAGAAACCTGGTGCCCTACCAAATACCGTTGTTTGTATGATCCATATGGAACTGAGCCCGACATTGACCAAGTGATGGAAAGTTTGAGAAGTATAGGCAAGAAGTAAATGAGCCTTTATAAGTGCGATGGCTATACTTTAGATACAAACGACAGCTCCAAAGCTATCGTGTATTTCAAAGATAAGCTATTGTTTATGGGCGATAGTCGCACAGCCATAAAATTCTTTTGTCAAAATTGCACAGATGAAAAATTAAGAACAAAATTAAAAAAATATAAATATATTAAAATATGGGATTGACCTTACTGATTGTATTTGATACTGTTATTTTAATCTTATAAGACTCCTTTCGGTTAAGATTAATGTTGAAAAAAAACTAAACCCGCAAGTTTTTCGTTTCTCTTGCGGGTTTTTTTGTGCTTGACAATGTATGCGATAAATCTTATTTGTTTAAAAAACAACTTGGAGGTTATTTTATGACTAATAAAAAAGAACAATGGGAAATAGAACGAGATAAAGAGATCGCGGCTAAACAAAAAGGTATGGGAGCCATGACTGTTGGACAGCTACAAACGGTTCACGATGCTTACAACGCTATAAACGCCGCTTTGCTTAGTATAAGAGATATTAATGATCTTATGTTGTCTGATATTAAAGCTTTAGATGAAGCTTGTTATAAATTATTTGATGAATTTAATATGAGAGGAGAAAATTAATGGAAAATAGATATTTTGTTAAAGTAGCTTGGTCACGAGAAAATTATGAACCAAAGCGTGAAGTCAGGTTTATGGTCGAGGCCGATAGTGCCGATCAGATCAGACAAGTAATAGATCCTAAGCATGAAATTCTAGTTATAGATAGGGTTGATTAATGGTCAAAGAACAGCAAGGAAAATTCATATGCACAGATTGCGGTCATACCTATAGTTCTATGCTGGGTGATGATGAAGTGCCTGAAGTTTGCGAGCAGTGTGATGAAGACGCAGAATAAAACACACGCGGTAATGTCCCAACGGCACGAGAAAAAGGATAGTCTCGATTACTTTCCTACTCCGCCTTGGGCCACGCGGGCTCTGTTTCATTCAGTCATCCTACCAATGGGCTTTGTTCATTATAAGGATGTCTGTCTGGAGCCAGCTTGCGGCGGCGGTCACATGGTCAAGGTTCTTCAGGAATATTTCGATAAGGTCGAATCATGTGACATAGCCGATTACGGTCAGGATCGTATCGCAGATTTTCTGTCTAAAGATGTAGAACAGGAATGCGATTTTATTATTACTAACCCACCTTTTAATCTAGCTGAAGAATTTGTAACTAAAGCGCTGTCCATGACACGCAAGCTGGTGGCAGTCTTCGCTAGAACTCAGTTCATGGAAGGAATAGGACGATATGAAAGATTATTTAAACCAAATCCGCCAACGATTATCGCGCAGTTTACTGAACGAGTACCAATCGTTAAAGGCCGTCTGTCCGCAACTGCTTCGACAGCTACAAGCTACGCTTGGTTCGTATGGCGAACAGATCAAGACAATGATCAAACACAGCTGGTCTGGATACCGCCATCAAGACGCATCTTTGAAAAAAATGCCGACTATGCACAAAGTTTGGAAGCTCCACATCCTCGACCCACGGGTCACGCCACGCAAACAGACCTTTTTGGAAAAATTGAAGGAGATAATTAAATGAAAGAAGAAAGTGCTTGGATTAAAATTCACGAAATGCCATCATGGGCAGAAGCAATGTTAGAAATAGAAGGACTGGTCAACGAAGAAGTCTCACGGCTCAAAAAGAAAGAGGATACCAAAACGGCTGCTTTACTGACAAAATGTCTTACAGTTATTAAAAGAGGTTACTAATGACAAGATATGGATTGAACTCTTGTAGAGAATGTGGGGGTAAACTTAGAAGAACTAAATACATCAGGACAAAGCCTACTTATTGTCCTGACTGTACTCAAAAACTTAACCCATCCGTTAGAGATATTTATAAAGAACTGCAAGCTAATCCAACTACGCCAGCTCCTGATGAGATGTGGTTTGAAGACGATCCACGAGCTGTTAAAGAAATTGAGTATGGGCGTGTGATTAGAAGAGCAACTACAATTAATAGTAGCACAACTTTGGGAGATGTTTTTGAATGAGTGAGTTAATTTGTAATCTACCCGCTCAAAAAGTTTATGTAAGAAAAGAATATTTGAGGGATTTAGAAGATGGATTTGGTGAATTTGTCGATGGGGTCTGGGTCTCATGTAAATCTATACCTGGAAGAGCATTTTATTTTGAGACTTATTTGCCTCAATATGGGGCTTTGTTTGACAAGTTGCCTATTAGCGCATTTGTATCTAGACCTCAAGTACCCGATCCAGACCTACCTCTTAATAATCTTCAGTTCTGGAACGCTATGGATTATGGTATCGTGGCTGTTCATAAACAATTCATCGGTTCAATGGATTTTGAGGTGTTAACTAGAGACTTTGGCATACAAAAAGGTGTTTATGTAGCAACTTTGGATAATTATCACGCTGATGTTAACGCCATAGACTATAGTACATCCGAAACACCTGATGAGCATAAATCTTTTAATCTGCTCCAGCTGGAGAATGGACAATATTGTGTATATCCAAATAATAGGATGAGAGTTTATGACAATAGTCTTACGCCTGATAAGCCGCGACAGCCTGATTTTAAGGTAAGCACAATAGAATATCAGGTTGAGAACGGTAATAATACAAGACTAGGCGATACTAACGAATATTTTTGGAAAACAAAAAAAGAAAAATAGTTACATTTATTAATCTCCTTTATATATAGAGCTGAAAATAAAAAAAATATTTTTTATTAAAAATAGGTGTAACTGGTGTAACTTATGTAACTTTACTCTGTAATCCTTTATACATAACAAATTTATGGTTACATATTTGGTTACATATTTATTTTTAAAAATGTAACTTTACAATATTAGATTGATTTTGGCCTTACTAAGAGCGAAAAAGTTTTTTGCAAAAAAATATTTTCTGGTCTATATATAAAGAATGAATAATTTAAAGCCTTTGAAAAAGGGTCGTGGCAGACCAAAAGCAGATATACATAGCAAGCTTACTAGAAGACAAGAAAAGTTTGTAAAAGAATTAGTTTCTAATGATGGAATGATAACTTATAGGGAAGCTGCTATCAATGCTGGGTTCCCAGCTTCTTCAGCACACACTAGAGCATATGAAATGACTAATCCTGAGATTTGTCCTCACGTTTGTAGAGCGATACAAGCTTATAGGGATGAACTGGATGAGAAATATGGTATTACTTTCAAAAGACATTTAAGAGATTTGCAAAGAATTAGAGATTTAGCTTTGGAAAATGGTGCATATTCTGCCGCCGTCCAAGCTGAATACCGTAGGGGCCAAGCTAATGGTAATATTTATATCAATAAATCTGAGATCCGTCATGGAACAATAGACAGTATGTCTAAAGAGGAAGTTCTAAAAGCTTTAAAGGAACTTAAACAAAATGAACCGAGATACGCTGAAGACGTTATTGAACACGAGGAAGAGAAGCCCGACCAAAAAAGAATCAGGTCTGTACGAACAGCTAAAGAGGGCATCCCTACAATACAGTAAACCATTACGTTTAAGTAGAATAGAAAACTGGATGACGCTTGGCCTTCCTGATTTATTAATTTGTGATCACAATCATAAATTTCATTTTGTAGAATTAAAATATGCACGTTTTAACAAAGTAAAACTCAGTCCCCAGCAAATCAGCTGGATATCATTACATGAGAAAGCTTCCGTTTGGATTTTAGTAAAGAGCGCTCAGGGATTACATTTATACCGAGCTGAACAAGTTATACAGCTGAAAGAAGAGGGCATAAAACTAGAGCCGCATTATTTTTGTCCTGAGCCTTATGACTGGGTAAAAATTTTTGACTTGCTATTATATAAAAAATCGCATACCATTCTAAACAACATTAATTAATAGCTTGGAGGCTAAAATGACTACAGAAAAAAAATATTGCTATACACCTGTAAAAGAAAATGAAAATTACAGAGTTGCAAAAGTAATAGAAAACGAAGATGGATATTATCCACTTGGTAAAATTAATCCTAATGATCCACATGAATTAGACAAATTTGTTGGAGGATACAATCATGTTAGAGCTGTATGCACTCTTTGGAATAAGCATATAGACGTAGATGAAAAAGAGGAAAACAGAATTGTTTGGTCCTCAATGGGTGAAATGTGTTCATTGGGGATTTATCAATGAGTATGGTTATAGACGATGAAAGATATCGAGCTTCACTATCTGAAATATCTCCAGCTTTAAAAAATTATGAAATAGTTTTAACTGCTGATGAAAAATTAGAAAAATATATTGAAGCCGATATTTTTGACGCTAAGAACGGTGATTATGTTGCTCATTTCAAAATAGATAATTTGGAGGATAAAAAGCAGTACAATAGTAGAGGATTTTTAGGTTTTAGTGTGAACCATGAAACTGAAGATCCTGATGCTTCCGTAAAGGCAGATGATATTAGAAAAGCGATTGTTAAGAGATTAGAAGCTTTAGATGATGAAGATCTTATATCATCTGTCGAACTAGATGACACTTTTTTGGAGGATAAAAATGATTAACCTCGAACAAAAATTTAATAATGATAAAAAATTCAAACGTAAAGTATTGTTTGAATATAAATCTTTTTTAACAGATAGCATATTAAGCGGTGATCGTTGCGAAGATTGGCAAGCTTTTGAACATGAAGGTATATCATATGACATAAATTTACATGTAGATGATATTACTAAACATCCAAAAGATGCTATTTATAGCACAAAAATCAATAATATGGGCGTTTCAGAAACTGACGGCGAAAATTTTTATTTAATTCCACAAAAATATAATAAAAAATTTAAAGTTAAAGATTTAGAAACTGGCGATATAAAAATATGGTCAGTCAATAAACTTTTGACTGAAATTAATCGTGATCGTAGTGAGGACTGGAAGCCTTATACAGCTCTTGACTGGTATGAAGGATGGACCAGCTGGTGCGAAGGTGAAACTTATACCTTAAATTTAAAAGGAGAAAATTTATTATGAAAGTAAAAGTCTATAAAAATCTTACAAAAGATTGTTTAAGTGTGATGGATTATAAAACGCGTAAAGTAATTCGTCATTGTTATGGTGATCATCGCAAACACGGTGATCACATTCGTTTAGAAAATGCTAGCTTTTGGGTTAGCCAAAAGACTAGGGACCGTGTAGTTAGGGAAAAGAAAAAATATGTTCACGCTTTTGTTATTGGTGACTGGATAGACAACTGGACACTAAAAGAGCAGTTTGAACAAGTATTTTATGATCCTTATAAGCATAATAATTTTTATGTAGAAGGCGGTAAAAATAATCCAAAAATAGATGTATCAGCTGACTGGAGGGGCGTTGTTCATTTAGTTCGTGATACAATAGATGATAAGCTTAAAGTATGGAGGGCAATATTATGAAAAAAGAACAAAAAATTTTAGACACATTGGCAGTAGACTCAGGCCAGCTAAGACTAACCAATACAATGCTAAATAAATCTATAATAGATGCGAATGAAAGCATTAGAAAATTTGCAAAATTATTTGGTATAGATTTTAATTTTATGGAAAAGGGCCAAAAGCATAAACTGCTGGCATACTATGATGACGATGATTCGGTATGCACACTTTCATTTTATAAAACTGTAAATAGAGGTGATAGGCGATTATCTATATCAGGGATAAGAAAAAAAGCTCAAGTAAATGATTTAATTGCGTTAACTTATAAAAGAATACTTTTGGATAATGATATGCAGGAAAATGTAATCGTCATAAATGTTACAGCTAAAGCTGAGAATAGGAAGGTAGCATAATGTATTTTATTTATAAGCTTATTGGCCGTTTACTTTATGGAAGTAATTTTGAAAAATACGAAAAACAAAAACCATTTAAGGGTAGGCGCAGAAAGTAATTTGACATTTTTTCTATAAAATCGCATACTGGGGGCGGTCCAAAGTTTGGGCCGCTTTTTTCAATCTTAAACTACAGGAGTCTAATATGACAAAACCAAAAAAAACTTATCGATTAGCAATCGATTTTAAAACCAAAGAATCAATGAAGGAATTTGTTGATGATCTAGCGGCCCAAGGTGAGCTGGGTGATGTAGCCGTGTATCCTATGGATGCATTACACAAAATTAAAATCACTGAAGATTATATTGTTAGAGCATATGGCGCTGGCAATGGTTTAAATCCATTATAGGGGGCGCTTATGAAAAGTAATATGTTTAATACAGTTTTTCCTAATGCAAATAAAAATAATGGTATTGTTTTTTCCGAGGAAAAATTAAATTCTAAACCAAGGAAAAAATATTTGGGTTTTAACATCAGGGGTAAAAATCCAAAATTACAGTTGATTAATGAAGCGCAATATAAAATTCTGATATTTTATGATCTATTAGCAGTTTGGTATAAAGATAAAGAGCTGGCAAAATTAGATGATTATGAAGATATTTTTTCACATACAAAAAAAGTAATGGATGAATATGATAAATCTGAATTTGCTACTGATTATACGCAAAGTGAATTAGCATGTATTAAAGAATTTTTTATAGAAAAATTTGGACGTTAATTACCAATTTGACATATGCGCTTTTTTATATAAAATAGGAAGCGGTCCACAATGGGCCGCTTTTCGCATTTTAACGATAGGAGTCAAATAATGCACAATATAGAAAATCAGGATAATACTTTATCCAACTTACTTAGAACTATTCAAGAAACTAATTCACTTAAACAAGACTACATTGCGCCGACTAGCGAGCTTCAATTAAGAACGCCAGTATGGTCCGATGATAATTCAGGCAATAAAAGTGAAATTGTAATGGAGGGAGCTGGCGGCGTTCCTACCAAAATATTAAAAGTTAACGATTTATGCTTCGATCAGATAGCACAAAAGAACGGCTTTGATACTAGGACGGCAAAACGTCTTCAACAGCAATATCCAGTAGAGTTTGATAATGTTATGAATGCTATTTTTCAAAAAGAATCTAGTAAAAGATTAATCAGGACATATGACATTGCTGGCAGTCCAAACTATGGCACCGCTCGCGCTTTTTTATCGGACCGTTTTAAAACTTTTGATAATACTGATTTATTGGAAGCTTGCGTACCTCAGTTAATGGAATCGGAAGCGAGCTGGAAAATTGTAACGGCCGCTATTACTGAGAAAAAAATGTATATCAAATTAAAATCAGAGTTGCTAAAAGGCGCTGGTGCTAATGTGAATGATATTATGGCCCACGGTATTGGTATATCCAACAGTGAAACTGGTGCTGGTAGCATTAACGTCCACGAAATTTGCTGGACGCTAATATGTAATAATGGAATGCAAACTCAAAAACAAACTAGGAAGGCCCATATTACCAGCGCGCGCGAAGGTGATAGCTGGAACATTTTGACCGATGAAACTAAACAAGCTGATAATCATTCTTTAAAATTACAGCTCCGCGATATTGTGGGCAGTTATTCTAGTCGCGAATCTTTTGACGAAAATTTGCAAAAATTTAGAATGGCCGCTCAGGATGTAATACCAGCTGATATCGATAAAACTGACGTTGTTGAAAATTTAGGTAAAGTTTTATCTTTAAGTAAAAAAGAAACTAGCTCAGTTTTAAACGGTTTACTTGATACCATTGGCCAAGCTGGTTATGAAAATGACCAGCCGTTAAACCGTGCTACAATGGTTAACGCTGTTACAGCTGTAGCGCATAAAGCTGAAGCCGATGATGTAGATTTTTGGCAACGTCTAGGCGGTCAAGTTTTAGATCTAAAAAAATCTGACTGGAATCGCGTAGCGGTTGCCGCATAGCACCAGTTCATAAAAACGCCTTAACCAAGGTGAAAAATTAAAGGCCCTACTGGGGCCTTTTTTTTGGCCTTTACAAGGTGTAATAAATATATAATTATATGCGATATTAAAAAATTTAAAAAGGAGTCTAATAATGAGTAAATTTATAAAATCTATTAAAAAATGCGGCGGCGTTCTTCAATTTAAAAAGCTGGCTTTTGGTCCTAATAACGGTTGTGAACAGTGTTATTATAATAATGAATTAGATTATACTAACGCGGAAAATTTCACATTGTGTATTGAATGCGCCCAAGATTTAAAAGAATTAACAAGGGATATAAAAAACGGAGTCGTTCAATGTCAATAAATTCAAAAAAAATAACTGTCACTTTTAATGTTGATCAATATAACGCGATTGTATCCGCGTTAACTAGCGCTGATATTTGGCATATGACTCTAGAGGAATCACATTTAGACGAATTTGAACAAAAAATTATGATACAAGCTTATAAAAAATTTGGATTAGATTTAAAAGATGGATAAACCAAAATAAATAAAAAATTAAAGGCCCATTTACTGGGCCTTTTTTTATGCGTCCAGCTGGTGAAGCTTTACAAGTTATATAAATATATGCGATAAGAATTTAAACATTAATGAAAAGGAG
>Ga0209348_1001247_pt1 | contig 12442 bp, 21 predicted proteins | sample ETNvirenome_2_30_FD_184065 | JGI IMG/M metagenome (GOLD analysis project Ga0209348, IMG submission 184065) | Marine viral communities from the Pacific Ocean - ETNP_2_30 (SPAdes) (version 2) | ecosystem: Environmental > Aquatic > Marine > Oceanic | place: Pacific Ocean | collected 2013-06-22 | reverse complement strand
GTGATAACAGGTTCTGTACCCTATCAAAAGCAACAGGAAGAACAAAGTACAAGGTATTGGTAGAGAACAACGAAGGAAGGGTTCTTTATCGTCATTTAGACCTCAGAGAAGCAGAAGCCCTTCAAGGGTTGCCCCACGGTTATACTCACTTAGGAAGCGAAGCTTCGGTCAAGTTTAGCATTGGAAAGTCACTGGGTTCCATCGGCAATGGAATGACAGTTCAAGTTATGGAAGATTTTTTCTCATCTTTGTAAAATAAAAACCGAACAAAAAAGCTGTTCTCTCGTAATGCCTGTATAACTCTCAAGCAACAAACGGAGGTGAAAAGATGAGTGGTGCAAACTTTAGTAATGCGAATCTTCAAGGTGTGAACCTTGAAGATGCAAACCTTAACAATGCGAACTTCTACAAAGCAGACCTTCGAGGTGTGAACCTTGAAGATGCAAACCTCTGGGGTGCAAACTTTGAAGGTGCAGACCTTGAAGGTGCAAACCTTCAACTGGCAGACCTACGAGTAGCGAATCTTGAAGGTGCAAATCTTGAAGGTGCAAACCTCTTCGAGGCAGAACTGTACAATGCAAGCCTCAAGAATGCAAACCTCAAGAATGCGAACTTCTATAAAGCAGACCTTGAAGGTGCAGACCTTGAAGGTGCAGACCTTGAAGGTGCGAACCTTGAAGGAACAAACCTTTCTCAAGAACAGCTAGAAAAAACAAGGTCTTATAGAAAGTAAGAAAACTTTTGAACCTTTCCTGAGAAGGTTCGTAATACCTGTATAACCCTCAAGCAACAAACGGAGGTGAAAAGGTGAAACAGAGAACTTTTAATTTGTTTAGTGATCCAAGCCATGGTTGGCTTAAAGTTCGAAAGAAAGAGGTGGAAAAGGAAGGACTAGCAGATAAAATATCAAGCTTTTCATACGTTAGAGGAGATTATCTTTACCTCGAAGAAGATTGCGATGCCTATACCTTCTTGAATAGCTTAAAGAGGAGGGGGATACAATATAAAACAAAAATAAACTTCTCAAATAGAAGTTCCAGAATAAGAAGCTATCAACCATACTCCCGACCAGAGACAAAAAAGAATGACTGAAAAACAAATGTTGGAAGCAATCAATAAAGATGAAAGAGTAAGAGATGCTTATCCATCTGATGATGGAGGCTTATGGATTGATCTTAACTCAGGATACTACAACCCATGGATGGAATGCGCAATCATAAATTGCGAAACCATCGAAGAAGCTTTTGATGAACTTCAAGATGTGGTAAAAAAAGTAGAATAAAAACCGAACAAAACACCTTGAGCTCCGTATTACCTGTGTAAGCTTCAAACAACAAAACAAAAGGGCAGCACAATGAAAAATACTAAAACTTACTCAACTTTAATCAAAGGCAACAAAGCAAAATTCTCCTTCAAAGTTGACTTGGATGATAAAGCGATTACACAAGACCAAGCAGAAGTATTAGAAGAGAAAGTCTATAAACACTTTGATAGCCTTATCGAAGAAGTATTTAAGGGCAACAAAAAGCAAAAAGAAGTAGAACCCCCAAAGCCAAATCTTGAAGGTGCAAATCTTAGGGAAGCTAACCTTCATAAAGCAATATTCGAAAAAGCAAACCTTTACAAAGCAAACCTTCACAAAGCAAACCTTCATGAGGCAAACCTCACAGAGGCAAACCTCACAGAGGCAAACCTTATGAACGCAGACCTCATAAGGGCAAGCTTTACAAACGCAGATCTTTTTAAGGCAGACCTCACAGAGGCAAGCCTCACAGGGGCAGACCTCACAGATGCAAATTTAAGAGGAGTGAATCTTGTAGGGGCAAACTTAGAGGGTGCAAACCTTGACAACATCAACTGGGGAGATGCAAATCTCGGTGATGCAGATCTCACAGGTGCAAACCTTGACAATGTTAAATTGTCACATGACCAATTACTTCGCCTACTTGCGAAGGCTACAAAATTACTCTAAAAAAAACCGAACAAAAAAGCTGTTATCCCGTAATGGTAAGGGCAGGGGGATAAAAAACAAAAGGAGATAAAAAAATGTTTCAAGATATAATGGAAAGACTAGAAAAGAGAAGAGAAGAACTTCTTCGCCACTTAGATATTCAACATCCACTAGTCCATGCTTCAGAATATAGATCCACTCAAGATAAAATTGAAGCAATCAATTTAGAACTTGCATACTGGGAAGATGAAAAGAAGAGAGAAAAAAGCAAGAAGAAAGTTCTGGAATGTTTAAAAAATGAAAGTTGTTAAAAATCGTTTTAAGCACCGTAAACAAGCAGTTTAGCAAAAATTGGTATGTTGGTATGTATTTTTTGTGAAAGTGTGAAAAATCGATGCTTATGGACGCCACAAAGCTTATAAGGGCATCCTAAGTGTTTTTGTTGAATGGATTCTATACTTGGTTGTTGTAAAAATTGATTTATTTTGGGGTGTTTTGCCCGTATATCGGGGAAAAACGACGATTTTGGGGGTTTTTTTAGATATTTTCGAACTATTTCTAATTTCTTGCGTATTACCCATATAAGATTCGAGACAACAAAACGGAGGAGTAGAAAAAATGGCTAGAAAAGAGGAAAAAGAGAGTCCTGCGTATGTAGAGTTCCGATATAAGTTGTTTACAATGGTTTTTAGGAAGATTCGTTTTGCAGAGAAGTTGAAAAATGGGTGGAAGCCATCGGAGAGGAATGTTGCAATGATGGCAGGGCAGTTGAAAAATCGAGGTGTGCAGACAGGGTATGTGGATGTTGACAGGGCAATCGATGAGGTTTTGGAGGAGTTTTCAGGAAAGGGTAAAAAATCGGTACAAAAAACGGTTAAAAAATCGGTAAAAACTGAAAAATCGGCAAAAAAAAAGGTTCAATGAAAACAGCTAGTTAATTAACTACCCCCCTAAGGGAGACGGGAAAAAAATTGGTGTGAAAAATCGGTGTGAAAAACCACCAGAAAAAGTCGTTTTGGAGGAAAAATTGGAAAAATCGAATAATCGCCCAACACCTTGTTATATCGGGGAAGATAGAGATAATGATAGGTGGAAATATTCTATCCCGCCGAAGGGAATATTGCCTGTTTATCAGATTAAGTTGGTTGTGAAAAATGGCCAAAAAAAAGATTCAACAAAAACAGCTAGTTAATTAACTACCCCCCTAAGGGAGACGGGCAAAAAATCGGTAAAAAACCGAACCATTTTTGATTTCCTTCGTAATACCTTTATAGACTTTGAGACAACAAACCAAAGGAGTGTAAAAAATGAGTTGGTTGGAGGGCAAATCTAAGATGGTAAGGGTAATTTTGAGAAACGGCGCCTGTAAGCGTACAAAGGACAGGGTAAAGCAGCATGGGCCTCTTATGTGGTTGAATGACTCCGGGCCATGTTTTTGTTTTGAAGGGGAAGAAGGGCATCTGTTGAGCTCACTGCATGGCATTGGAGGTTGGGAGGGATGGCTTCCAGATAAGGAAATCTTTCTGGATGAAGCGGATTTGGTAGTTTTTGAAAAAAAATGAAAAATAAACCGAACAAAAAACTGTTTCTTGCGTATTACCTATATAAACTTCCAGACAACAAAACAAAGGAGTCAACAAGATGAAAGAAGGTATCACAGTAAAGGTATATCGAAACCTTCACAAGGATTGCTGGAGTGTCAAGGAAAAAGGTAAGCCAGTAAAGCATAGAAAAGAGCTCTTTCTACTGGGTTGTACATTGAGAGTACAACAAGCAGGAAACAAAAAAGTAAGAAGCGAAGGAAGAAAGAACGTGCATGCTTATGTGAAAGGACTTCTTCTTTCTGGTTACAAATCTTATTCAAAGGACAAAACAAAGGTTACATACAATCCCTATACAATGAACTCTTTCATGTTATTACAGGACAATGGTATCACTCCTATACATGAGGCCGATCTTCTTCACTTCACTAAGGAAGGAAAACTTTTCAAAATAAAATAAAAATAAACCGAACCATTTTTGGTTTCTTGCGTATTACCTTTATAACTTCCAAACAACAAAACAAAAGGAGTCAGTTGTTATGAAAGAAGACAAAGCATTCGCAGTTCGTAGTTCCAAGAATTCCAAAACAGGGTTGGTCAGTGCAACCTATGTGTCACAAAAAACATGTCCTGATGACTGCCCTTTTCGCAACGCAGGATGCTATGCAGAGAAGGGTTTGATGAAGCTTCACACTAACAGAGTAAATCAATCCACAAAAGAATCAGATACGCAAAAATCTATTGCACTCGAAGAAGCAAAAGCAATCGATTCTCTCAAGGTTGTGAAAGATCGTCCTTTGAGAATTCATGTTGTTGGCGATTGCAAAACCCCACAAGCGGCTGATATTGTTAGCAAATCTGCTATTCGTTATCAGAATAGGGGAGGTGGTAAAGCATGGAGTTATACTCACTCATGGAAAAATATCCCTCATAAGCGTTGGAATGGTATGTCAATCTTTGCTAGTGTTCATAATAGAGAAGATGCAATCAAAGCATTCAAGAGAGGATACACACCTGCCTTATGTGAAAAGACTTTCAAGGATGATAAGGTCTGGAAAGAGGAGATCGAAGGAGAAACATATCGATTTATCCCTTGTCCACAACAAACAGGAAAGTCAAAAAATTGCGTTTCCTGTAAGCTTTGTTTCGATAGTGAGAAGCTTAATAAAATCAAAGCAATGATTGTTTTTGCAGAACACTAATAAAACCCAGTGAAAGGCCTTTCAGTTGAGAAAGGCCTTTCACGACAACCTTTGGCCATCTGGATAGAACATGTTAAGCAATGAAGAGAAAGTTATTTTTTGGAAGGGTTTCTTTGTAGGTCAGTGTTTAGGCTTCTTTTTTGTACTGTTGGGTTTCTTTTTTTGAAAAGAAACCGAACCATTATTGATTTTCTTCGTAATACCAATATAAGCTTTAAACAACAAAACAAAGGGAGTTGAAAAAATGAAAGTAAAAGAAGCAAGCTTCATTAAAAAGAACGGTGAGTTGAGAACAATGTTCTATGTATCCTTGCGAGACCTGCCTTATGGTTTCTTACCAGAAAGAAAGACAACCCGAGAAAAAAAGATTAAGGCAAGTGAGAATCCAGATCTTGAACTTGTTTGGGATATTCGCGAAGGTGGTTACAGGTACGTCAATCATGCTAGACTGGTTCCAAAACAACATTGGTAGAAAAAACGATTTGTTGGTAGAAAAAACGATTTGTTGGTAGAAAAAACGATTTGTTGGTAGAAAAAACGATTGAGGGATACAAAAAATGAAAAGTCCAAAAATGGAAAATGAACTTGAAAACATAGCCTTTCTTCTTTTCGGCAATAGCAGAGAAGAATCGGCAAAAAACCAAACTTGCGTATCCTGCAAAAGGCCTGCGATCTCGTTTAAAAACGAGATCTCAAAGAAGGAGTATGGAATATCGCGACTTTGCCAAGCTTGTCAAGATCAAGTCTTCACTCCGCCAGAAGAAGAAGGAATTTTTGATATGCATGATGATGAAGAACTTGCATCATGGTAGAGTTGATATTAGTAATAATCGCTTATGGTATCCTTTATCATCATATCTCTCCTGATAGATAACTTTTCCTTTTGTGTTATCTATCTTTTCAACAAAGAAGGAAAGAACGGTTTTTTGACTCTCCGTTCTTTCCTTCTTTCCTTTTCATGGAGTGCAGAACATGAATATCGTTTATGCTTTTGTGAGAAAGCACGGCGCCATAGGTGAATTTTATTTGGGAAGTATCACCAGCGAGCTCAGCAAAGAACAGTTGGAAACTGACTTGTACTGGGTTGATTTGTTTCACAAGGCAGGATATGAAGTAAGAACACTATCGTCAATGAAAATCAAGAAAGTGTGAAAGCCGGGCCTGATTTTTTATTTAAAAAAAATCAAAATAAACAGAACCACAAATCATTTCTTGCGTAATACCTTTATAACTTCCAAACAACACAAAAGGAGTGCAGAGAATGAGTGAAAACATTGATAATGAGTTGAGTGAATGGGTTTTTGAAAACTGCAATTTTGAAGACCATCTATCAATGTATTTTTTTGAGAGAATCGGCAAGAGAATTGACAATGATACCTCAAAAAAAAGTGAATCTGAGATGAAAGAACATACCCTTGATAATCACTTGAGAATCAATGTTTTCAGTGATTACCGATAACACCCAGTAGACAAAGGAGTCAAAGACAATGAAAAGTTTTAAAGAATCATTAAAGATCTGGAAAAAAGAATTAGAAGCAAAAGAAGTTTACTATGGTTCTCTTTTTGAAAGAATATCGATTAAGCATCAAGATGAGATAAACAAACAACAGATAGATTTTGGAACAGGTATTATTCAGATAATGGAAACAATGGAAAAAAACAACAACGAAGAAATAAAACAAATAGAGAAAAAGCACAAAAAAGAACTTGAGCTTCTAGAAGAAAAGATCAAAGAACTTGAATACCAGATTTACCTAATCAAAAACGAAGAAGAATAAAGCCTTCCTTCCCCAGTTGGCCCGGCTTCCCTTCCTTCCCCAGTTGGCCGGGCTTCCTTCCCTCCTCCATCTATATCAAAAAAAATCAAAATAAACAGAACCACAAATCATTTTTTGCGTAATACCTTTGTAAGCTTTAAACAACCAAAGGAGTCAAAAAAATGAGTGAAAAAGTTATCAAGGTTCTCGTTAATCAAATCATTGAAAAAATCGAAACAGAAAACTTACTGCCATGGCAAAAACCTTGGAGTGCTTCTCAGTTCCAACAAAAGAACTACGCTACAGGTAACGTCTATCAAGGCTTCAACCAATTTGTTACTGCCATCCAAGGATACAAGAACACTGGGTGGGTCACCCTTAACCAAGTAAGAAAAATGAAAGCAAACATTCTGGAAGGACAATTCAAAAAATCAACCAGTATCGCATTTTGGAAAAAACGAAACATCTTTGAAAAAAACGAAGAAACGGGAAAAAATGAGATCGTTGGGTTCTACTTTCGGCCTGTGCGATTCTACAACGTGTGGAATATTGAACAAACCGATATTGAACCAGAAAAAATTGAAACAGAAAAAACCGATATTGAAACAAGTGATATTGTTTCTTCTTTCCTCAAAAATGATGGCAAGCTTCGTCTCAATCATGGAGGCGATCAAGCTTACTATTCACCCAAAAGAGACACCATTGTGATACCAGAAAAGAGAACCTTTCATTCCCCAGAAGGGTATCATGCTACACTCTTTCATGAACTGATTCATGCTACTGGCCATGAATCCAGACTCAACCGAAAGACCTTGACTAACTTTTCCTCCTTTGGAGATCATGATTATTCTCAAGAAGAGTTAATCGCAGAGATCGGCGCCTGTGTTCTCTGTTCTATTGCAGGGATTCAGAACAATATCAACAATAGTGCTTCCTACTTAGCAGGATGGATCAAGAAGTTAAAAGAAGAACCTTCCATTCTTCTCAAGGCTTCAAGTCAAAGCCAGAAAGCAGTTGATCTGATAACGGATTGACCTTCTGGAGCTCCCCAGTAGCCCGGGCTTCCTTCCTTCCCCAGTTGGCCCGGCCTCCCTTCCTTCTCTTCTTTATACTGGGTCTCAATCAAATCAAGTATTTATCTCACTTCCAAGATCGGGTTTTTTTTGTTTGTTGTCGTACCCTTGATTTTATTGGGTTTTTCGGGTTTTTCAAAAAGAGTATTTTTTTTCGGGTTTCTTCTAGATCGGTGTCATGTTATGACCCGATCTAGTAGTAAGATAAAGACTCAAGGGAAAAAAATTTTCCCTCAACAACAAAAGGAGTGTCTTATGAGTAAATTTGAAGTAGTAAGCAAAGCAATCGAATTAGGTTCTATCTCTGGCATCGAAAAATTTTTCTGGTCAGGTGATTTCCTTCAATGGTGCGAAGATGAAGAAAGCTTCTTCCCTGAAGTAGAACCAACTGAAAGAAGGATTGTATGTCCTTCCTGCAATGGCGAAGGCAGAACAAGCGATCATCTCGGGGCTTGGACTGCGAGTGAATGGGAAAGGGAAGACCCCGACTTTCAAGAGTTCTACATGGCAGGAGGTTGTGATCGCACTTGCCAATCTTGCAAGGGAAAAAGGATTGTCGTTACCCTTGACAAGGGTGAACTGTCAAAACTTGTTCGAGATCTTGTTGAAGATTACGAAGACGAACTTGATAGAAGAAGAAGAGAGTGGGAATCAGAAACCTACTATGGTTGGTAATTTTTTTAAGGGGGCTTGTATGATCGGTGTCACGTTATGACCCGATCCAGTAGTAAGATAAAGACTCAAGGGAAAATTTTTTCCCTCAACAACAAAAGGAGGTCTTATGACCGAAGAAAAAAAGTTTGAGTTAGTTGGTAACCTTTTAAGAATGTCCTTCGAAGCTAGAAGCCTTCCCAGTGAAGAGGAAACCCAAAACGCCACTTTCGAGAAAGTGAGAAAGAAACTTAACAAAAGTTCTGCTTCACCCTTCGCAATTCCCTCATTTTCAAATCGAATTGAAAAGAACCTCTTCAATGAAGCTAGAAGTATCTGCAGAACTTTTGGATTTTCAATGTGGCTTTGTCAAGCCATCCGGCAAGATGAAACCTTTGATTCAAGGTATTTGCAACTTATGAACTATCACTTGTTGAAGCGTTACAAAAAGTAACGCTTCGAGGGGGGGTTTTTTCAATTCGATTTTTACCAATAAAGGAGTCAAGACAATGAAAGAAGAAAATTATGATGTAAGTCGTTGGGGTTTCGTGGTCGTACCAGATGAAGCCGGAAGAGAAAAGTCCTTTTTCATAAATCCTCCTTCAAGAGGGAATGATTTTTCCCTCTTGAAAAGAGTTAGCGTTTTTATCAATGGTCAATGGACAATCGACAAAGAAGAGTTATCAAGATTCGGAGGGTTCAAAGGTATCTACCTTGAGAGGGTTCTTAAAATCTTAGAAGATGAACTGGAGGGGATTCTGGAAAGACATCAAGCCAAAAAACAATTTGACTACTACTATAAAGGAAAGGGATACAACTGGGATAGTTCTCAATCAAACGAGTGGGATCTAGTAGAAAAATAAAATATTCCTTTTTCCGAACAGGGAAAAGGAAACACCAAACATCTGGAGGGGGCATCCCCCCCCTCCCCCCCCATGCCGGAAAGTGATTCACCCCCAGCAGGGATGCCCTGCTGGGGCTAACACCCACACGAATTACCCCCCAAAAAAAATTTGAAGACTTTTTGCCTTTTTATTGTTATAGACAATTGAAGCGACTACAATTTCTGGAAAAAAGTAAAGTGTTGTGAAAAAAGGGGGGTGCCAATTTTTCTGGAAAAAAAATTTTTGAAACTTTTGGCTTATTTTGGTATTGATAAGGTGCGAGGTGGCTCTATTTATAGAGAAAACGAGAACAACATTCGATAAAGACGAGGAATAGATCAATGAAATTGACAAAAAAAGAGATGAGAGAGATTATTTTCGAGGAATATGAGAAGATTCGCAACGAATGCCAAGGCGCCGAAGAGCATAGCATGGTGGAACCTTTGGAGATGGGCAATGAAAATGCGGAACAAGTTGTAATTTTTGACGGTGAGGGGAACAAGGTGGTATCAAAATCGTTTTCAACCCCTGAAAACAAGAAAAAGATGCAACAAGTGGTGCAGGTTTTGGAGGATGCAGGTTTTCGCGTTCAAGTTGAGGATGTGGAGATGGGTGCAGAGGGCATGGAACACGACAAAAAGGGTGGAGATTGTGGATGTGCTATGTGCCAAGCGGAAAAAAGGGAAAAAATGCAACATCCCAGCCCCAATATGCCCTCGGAAGAGATTTATTTGCAAGATGACGAAGAGGAAAATCCACTTTCTTTGTTCAATTCGTGATGAATTGTTGCTTCTTCGTGAAAGAAGCAAGGTCAGGGGCAGAACTTTGTCCCTTTTACCTCGCATTTGAGGCATGACATTCTGTTTTTGGGGTAAAACCCCTTATTGAGGAAGAAGAGTGCCTTATCGAGAAGTTCTAGTGCGTTCTTTGACTTGTTGCGGCCACTGATCACTTCAAGAAATTCAACTTTGTTCTTTTTGGCTGTCCTTTTGAGGAGTGCAAAGAGGGTTTTGATGCTCTTTGGATCAATATTATGCTTTTTTGCGATAAAATGCTTATATAATTGCAGCTGCGCTGCAACAAGTGGGTCTGTTTTCTTCCTTCTGTCCCATCCCCATGAACATGTTTTCCAGTCAATAACATAATATTGTCCATTGTGTTTGAGGAGGAGGTCAACAAAGCCTTTGAATTTTATGTTTTGTTCTCCGATGGGTTCATATAGCATTTCTTCACTGGAGATGATGGTGTGGTTGGGGAATTTTTGGTGCAATGCAGGGATTGCGAAGGGTGCAAGTTGGATTCCCTGCTCTTCCATCTCTTTGTATTTTTCTTCTGTGTGTTCTTGTTGTGTATGGGGTGGAAGGGCATCATATTCGCGTTTGAATGCTTCTTTGAATATGGTGATTGCGTCTTCTTGTTTGGATTCGTTTTTGAGGTGTTTCTCGCATACCTCGTGGATGGCACTGCCAAAGGCAGTGAATATGTTTCCTTGAAACTTTGCAACTCCATCGATGTAGTTTAGTTTGAATTTGAATGGACATTCTTTCCAGACTTTCAATCCTGAATAAGATATATGTTCTACAATCTTCATGTTGTCCTCTTTTATTGAATTCCTGCCAATACTTTCCATCTATGGAAATATTTCTTTGATTCTTTTAAATCTTTTTTTCTTTCTTCTTCTTTTCTTTGTTTCATTGCTTCCTTGAAATCTAAAGGAATTTTTCTATCACCAACAGTTTCCACAGGTTCATCTCCATATTCCTTCATAATTTCTTTCACAATCTTTTCGGGTGTGTTTTTGTTCACGATGAAGCCCAAGTAAAGAATTTTCTTCTTTCTTTTTATCATATTTGCCATGGTTTTTAAATCTTTTTCATATTCTTCCTCATTTTTGTAATCACTACGATCAATATCAGGCTTTATATCAAATGTCAAGTCATATATCTTTTCAATTGTTTTCCCGTTTTCTTGTGATTTTCCAATTTTATGCATATTTGAATAGCCTATTGAGAAAAAATTATTGTATTCGGTTATATATTCTATTTTCTTATTTTCACTTTCCTCACTCAACCCTATCCCTGATAACAAAATTGGGTAAAGTATAGAATGCCCTCTTCTTTTAGGCTTTAATAAGTCTACAAAAACTTTGCTTCTTGTTGGATTTTTTTCTCCCTTCTTTTTCTCGATAAAATTTTCTATTCCCAACATACCTTTGTCTAAAAAATATTCAATATAGCTTGCATATTCGCTTTTTTTATGAGGCAATTCTTTAGACATCTCTGCATAAGAATCTGCAAACTTGGTGCGATATACTCCGTCATAAAAAGATCGAAGTATTTTCATCCCCATTGAGATGGCCAACTCACCTTCTCCGTTGTAAAACAACCCATCAATCAGCTCAATAAGATCTTTGGAGCTCGTATCTTTGTCGGTTATATACTCAGGCAATAATTCGTCTACCATACTCCTAAGACGTCTTTTGTCATAATTAAGGTACTTGTAGATACCATTTATAAAAAAACTTTTTGTGGCAGAATAAGGAAAAGACCTAAGAATGTCATGATTTCTAATCTTTTCTCGAAAAACTTCTTCAACGGTGACGGCAGTCACCGAATCTTTTCTTTTATTAGCGGGTACAAAGTTTTCAAAATACTCAATCAACATTTCAGGACGGAAGTTTTTGTTTCCAATTAGGTACACCAAAGGACTTTCGGTTCCCCAAAATAAATTTTCTTTATTTCTTGAAAGTTCATAAATCCTTTCAACAACCTCTTTTGGCATTTTTGTTCCTGATCTTGTAAGGAAACGAGAAATAGCCGCATATAATTTACCCAAAGAAAGGAAAGAAGAGGAAAAATCTTTTTTATCCCTTTTGTTAAGGACAAATTTTATTATCTCCCCATCTCTTTCCAATAATTTTTCAATTGCGTAATATACTTCCTCTGGTGCTTTGCTTGAAATGCTTGTTCTATAACCATTACCCACATACTCCGACAAGCTTTTCAAGGCTTTTATGTCTTCTAAAACCACAAGATCAAAATATTCTTTTATATTTTGATCTAAAATAGAGGGCTGAATTGTCTTTTCTGTAGGGGTTCCTAGAAAACTTTCAAGGCCTTCTTGTTTTTGCCTATGACTCTCTTTGGTGTGAACTCCGATATTTTCTATATCTTTACCAAAAAAATATTTAAAATGTTCGTAACTGTCGTTACTAGAGTCAATAAAATTCTTTTTTACCCTATCAATACCTTCTGGATTGTTGTTAATTAAGAATTTCAAATTTTCAAGGGAAATATCGTTGTCAAATAATGATTCCATAAAATCATTAAATTTAGTATCACCGATCAAGTCCTGTAATTGGTCTACAGACATATCTCCACTGA
>Ga0209348_1001246_pt1 | contig 12446 bp, 20 predicted proteins | sample ETNvirenome_2_30_FD_184065 | JGI IMG/M metagenome (GOLD analysis project Ga0209348, IMG submission 184065) | Marine viral communities from the Pacific Ocean - ETNP_2_30 (SPAdes) (version 2) | ecosystem: Environmental > Aquatic > Marine > Oceanic | place: Pacific Ocean | collected 2013-06-22 | reverse complement strand
GCTGTGTTGAAATCTGCATCAGTAAGAACATCACCTGCTGAACCACCAATCAAAGTATTGCGAATTCCCGTAGTAATATCGTTACCAGCATTATGGCCTATCGCCACGTTTTGAGCAGTTACACCTGCATTTTGATTTTGTAATGTTCCATAGCCAACAGCAGTGTTTTCACCATCAGCATCTTCAGTAGCTAATGCGGCATACCCAACAGCTACGTTGTTATCACCCGTAGTCAAAGCCGTACCTGCTTCATCGCCCACAACCACGTTGTAGTTGCCGCCAGAAGTGATGGAGTTGCCTGCGTTGACACCTACTCTGACGTTGGATGTGCCTGCGGATGCGGTGATGATGTCTGCACCGTCTGCAAAAGTTACGTCTGCTGCAAAGTTTACAGTGCCGTCTACGTCTACAGCGTCAAGGTTGGTGGTGCCGTCTACATCCAAATCGCCTGATACAAAGAACGATGGAACAGACAGATCCGTAAACGCATCAACCATCGCAGCGCCTGACCCAGCACCGTCGCTGTAAATCGCTTTGGTCTGACCATTCAGGATAGTAATGCTTGCGCCAGAGCCTTGACTGATAATGATGCTCTGCGATCCGCTGGTTGCGTTCTCAATGAACCACAGCTTGCTGACCGTGTTTGGCCCTATAGTGATGGTGCAAGTGCTATCAAGAGTGCCAGTGTATTTAAGAAACATGCTCCTGCCGGGATCAGTAGACCCATCGGCAATAGTAGTAGTGTGGGTATCAGCATTAGTCGTAATAGCTTCCGTACCAAAACTAAATGCCTCGGCAATCAACTCAAGGTTGGTATTTGTACTAGTGCCCCATGTACCTGATTCATCGCCAGTGGCAATCTCTTTGAGCCGTAAATCGTTAACGTAAGTTGCCATTTATCTTCTCCGACTTTTAGTCTTAGGCTTTGGCTTCTTCATAGACGCCACATGCTTTTTCAACACTTCCGCTTGTTTCTTGTGTGTTTTAGAGGCTTTCTCCAAGCCTTTTATGACTTTTTTAACCCTACGTACCATTACGCTACCTCTTCCCAATTAGGAGTTTGACTGTCGGTGACAGCCGTCCAACTCGGAGTTTGACTATCCGTTATAATACCCCAGTTAGGGTTTTGGCCATCATTTATGATGCCATAAACAAGGAAATAACCTATCGCTCCTGTCGCCGAAACACCCGTGACAGAAACGTTCGAATCTCCTGCAACGGTAACGTTTCCAACAGCGGCGTTACCTTGGACTCCCGTGACAGAAACATTTGCCGTACCCGTGACCGTAAGCAAACCAACCGCTCCAGTCCCAGCATTCCCAGTAACAGCAGCATTCGCGCCGCCGGTAGCAGTAACCGTTCCGACAGATCCAGTGCCCGCCACGCCCGTGACAGTCGTGTTTGCTGCACCAGAGACTGTAGCTGTCCCAACCGCCCCTGTGCTCGCGACACCAGTCGGGGAAACATTTGCTGTACCTCTAACTGTAAGTGACCCGACAGCTCCCGTACCCTCAACACCAGTAGGGCTTGAAACCGACGAGCCTGTTGCAGTAACTGAGCCAATAGACCCTGAGCCTGAGACTCCCGTAAGAGATACGGTAACGCCCGATCCCTCAATGATCGTGACCGACCCGATTGACCCTGTAGCAGAAACACCTGTGACAGAAACATCAACGCTTGCGCTGATTGCTTCATTCCACGCTCCTTGGCCCCAAGTGCCTCTTCCCCAGCCACTAGTAATCGACATTTGTTAAGCAATGCGAATAATCGCATTCGACGCATCTGCCGCAGGAAACTGGATAGTAAAGTCGCCTGAACTAGAAGTCTTATCTGCGCCAAAATCCAACGCGCAAACTGCTGGATCTCCAGAAGCACTGTCATTAAAGATCAATGCGCCTCGTGCAGTCAGACTGCTAGATGAAAACGTTAAGTCAGAGAAGTCTGTTATAGCAGTAGTGCCATCATTGCTGGGATCAACACGAGTAAGTGATGCACCTTTAGCGGTGTATCCAGTGCCCGATATTTCGTTAGAGGTCGTATACGCCGTGGTTCCTGCGCCCAAAGAAGCAGAACTTGTGTACAAAGCAAGATTGAACGTGCTACCGCCCGTGTTTTTGAAGTTGTGAACTGCCTCCAAGATTTCTTTTTTGAAAGTAGTACACATTGCTGTCGTTATCGCCATTACAGACTCCTAATTATGTTTGCCATGTCAGAATGGCCTTGTTTTTCCAGTTCCGCGATCAAAGTTGTTCTATCGCTCTTGATAGCTTCTTTCATGTAAAAAACAGTGGTTGCTTGTACCGATTCTTTAAAAGCCTCTGCTTGCTGAGCAATCAAAGGATGGCAGTTACCGCCAACGCTCACAATCCTATCCGCCGCAGCCTTTGCCCAAAACTCGGGATCGTGTCCTTTGTCTTGTGTTGTCGCCACCACCACACTACCAATCTCTAAACTAGATGCCTCAAACAAAGCCAAGTTTACCCCCTAGCAATGTCATATCTGTATTCATCTCTAGAACCGTAACCCTCGCCCAAAGCTTTTAGTGACGCTACAGCCTGAGAAAAACGTTGTTCGTATTGAGCCGCTTCTTCAGGATTCTTCAAGAAAGTAGCCGCCTCTACTAACGTGCCATACAACAAAGCATCCGGAGCGTTATCGGACAACCAAGTAGTACTTGTGCCGGAAGTGGTGGTCAAAGACGCCGGGCGGTACTTGTAATGCAACTCAAACGCGTAGTCCGAGGCAGGCGTGGGGGCGAGCAAAAACGTATTGTCATCGAACAAAGCGTAGTACTGCGTAGGCCCTGTGGTATTAGCGTTTGGCGTATATTGACGAATAAAAGTCGTATGTTTGAACAAAGGATAGGTATACACGCTATCAATGATCAACGCCAAACTGTACGAAGCCAAAAAATCCGACGGCGTTGCTAGGTAAGGAAACCCTGTCGTAGCGTTACCCGTCACGTTTTTGCGAAAAACCGGTAAAGAAACGTTTTTTAGTATGCGCTCTTCTGCTTCTTCGATGAAAGTGTCTAATTCGGAGACAAAAGTCGTTTCTGCGGTTTCGCAGTAGTCTTGCACCGTTGATTTGAGGGTAGCTAAAGTAAAACTCATGTCGTCACCACCGTTACTTCACCTACGATTCCCGAAGCTTTTACTGGCAAAAAAGGATTTATTCCAACCACAGGCACGCCTACGGAAACAACCATCGGCTCGACCCGATCTGGTCTTGGATTTTTCAAAGCTTGTGGATCGTCTACACGTGGTAAAGGCAACAGTTGCGGCTGTTTTGGCTCAAACTCATCAAAACCAACAAGACTACCGTTCCACTCTTTACGCATGCGATTAAGTTTGTAACGGAAACCAGAGCGATCCGAGATACCGTAAGCATTTTTTCCCGATGCAAAACCCATGGCTACGCTCCGTATTTATAGGTAGGAGGTGAGATCTTGAAGGACGCACGATCTCGGTCCTCCTCCATGGCGCGTATCATTTCTTCTTCATAAATTGCTTTCAGCATCGTCATCATCTGTGGATTTTTTTTCATCGACAGATAATAAGCTAGTCCCGCTGCTAAACACGGATAAAACCGAAACGGCACATCGACCGTATTTGTAAAGGCGTCTGCGTCTTCGATCCTAGTCAAGCGATTGAACTTCAAGATGTCCGTGCTGTTGTCCGGCACCGGCCAAATTTTTAGTACCGGGGTGATTTGCCTATCGAGAAAAAATTGATTGGGTCGGCCCGTCTGCGTCTTGGTGGGTATGTTTAGAAACTCTGATCGACTCAGGCGGTCAATCGCAAAATCCGTGCCGTCACGGGTTACAACCGTTGACAGTATGTCAATTGTGGATTGCACGTCAGATAAATCTTGAACAGCAGAAACAGTGGTAGTGGCGGCGCTCGTGCCCCCAGTTATTGTTTCACCGTTGGTGAAAGCACCAATTGGAATCGTTGTGGCAACAGAGGTAGTCGTGGGCTTACTGGTGATTGACGCCGTGGCGGCGCTTGTGCCACCCGTAATTGTTTCTCCGACCGTGAAACTAGCCGAAGCGGTTACCGATAACGTAAGAGTGCCCGCCGGATATTCGCTTATACCTGATGCTACCGTGATAGAGGTTTGATCAATCGTCCACTGATTTAGACCCCGATTTGCCCAGTCAGCAAACAACAAATTCATAGATCTTTTAGCTGTTTTCAGGTCATAGCCTGTCCTAAGCTCTAATCCGCAACGCTCAAAAGCCTCTTCAATGTACTCGGCTACATCAATCTCAAAATTTTTGCTGCTACTCGTTGTCATTGTATAAGTTGTCGAATACACGGTTCACATCAAGCACGTAGTCTAAATCAGACTTCGAGTAATGTATGTGCGCCGAAGGCTTAAAATCTGGAGCGCCTGTACCCGTTTCAAACCACGCTGGGTGCGTCACACGGACCCGATTGTTTGGTAATGCAACGATGTTACCTGTCCACTCCCCCGCATCTAAAAGTTGCAGCACATGGCTTTGTTTGTGCTGTGCTGGATCATCCGCAATTTCACTCTCAGTATAGTCGACTGTGAAAAGGTACTTTGCAGGGTACATCTCCCCCGCTATTTTTGCCATCCAAGGACAAGGCGTAGCACGATCAAGCACGTAAACGGCATGATGGTGCGAGGAGCAGTCCCACGGTTGTGCATCATGCACCGCCATAGGCTCTGGCCATTCCTCAAGAGGTATGTCCGCCACTAAGGCTGTGATAGGCATTCTGGCCCACATAGCCCCACCATGCACGGTATCCTCGTCTTCTCCTTCTGCCTCGATGCCTGTGAAGATCATTTGGAAACTCAGGCACCTACAAGGCATCGTTGTTACTGCGACGGCCATGGCGTGCAAAAACTCGCCATGGTACGCCTCGTGATTATGTGTAAATTCTTTACGCACCCAACATTTAAAATGCGGGATGTTCGATTGAAGGTATGGCATGTTTTACTTAGAAGCCGCACCACCTTTCTTGAATTTACCCGGCATCTTTTTACCGCCGTTTTTCATGCCTTTGGACTTCATGGCTCCGCCCATGCGCATGCCTTTGGGCTTCTTCTTTCCAACTTCGCCGCCGTACTCCATACCGCCGGGCATCATTTCTTTTTTGCCGCCCATAGCTCCGCCTTTTGACTTCATAGCAACTCCGCCAGCTTTCATTGCTTTGGACTTCATCGCAGGCGCTTTTTTAGTGGCTTTTTTCTTAGCTGTTTTCTTTTTTGGGGCACCGTTGCCCAGATTGACTACTGACATAGATACCTCACAGGTACTTGGTTACTTTTCTACGGTTCTGTAAAACAGCCCCGCATCCTCTCGCTATTTCTTGACGGACTTCGCCGCCTTCGCTCATGTTTTTAACCGTTGCCTTACGGGTGTTTTTGACCACCGTCTTGCCTTTTTTGCCCGCCTTTTTCTTTTTGCGAGCTGTTGCCGCACGCTCTGCCTTTGTTAAAGATCGAGCTTTTGCTTCTGGCAAGCAGCGGTCTGGATTGCGCTTGTCTGGTGACGTGCCGCACTTACCAACAATATTGCCTTCGCTGTCGATACGGACCCAATTTTGCTTGAGCCATTTCTTCAGTTCACCCATCAGCGGCCTTTCCGTTTTCCACCTTTGGCTTTTTTGGCGTAGTTTGGATCTTTACAATACTTGCTAGCCGCCAAATTAGCGTAAGCGGACGGGTATGTGTCAAAGGTACGTTTGGCCCAAGCTTTGCCCTCTGGGCAAATCTTACTGCCTTTGCTTTTTTTAGACGCCCCGCCGCCTTTACGAAAATAAGTTAAGCCTTTCGGCATACTTGCTCTAGTCATTACCACGCCTTACAAGACCAGTATCTTGCGGAAAATTTATCTTTTGCGGTATCACACTTGTGCCTTGCACGAAAGTTCGCCCGTCTTCCGGGCTGGTCTTTCTTGATCGACATCTTCGGATCACCGAATCGTACTAGCTTGATTTCACTGCCTTTTTTTGCCAGAACCGCACTTTTTTTAGTTTTCCCCGGCGTGCGTTTCGGTTTGTTAAAACCAGCAAACGTTTCACCCCGGTACTTTATTCGACCAGAAGGAAGTCTTTTAACGTCCTTAGTTGTCGCCATGCGTTTTGCCCTTGCTAGTAATCTTTCCTCAAATACAAAATGACCGTGTAGGTGTCACCATCACTGTGGCCGACTGTGGTGAATTTGACGTCACCTGTCTTGCCTGATCCGGAATTATTGGTCAAACCTCCAAATTTTGTGTAGTCGTGATCCCCACTTTGGTTTTCACCTAGCTCAATACAAAATAAATCCGTGGTTGCGTCCCACAAGATTTGCACTTTCATACCGATGCACTGCCACCAAATTCTTTCGATGGTTACACCCGTGCATGTGTCACCGTCCGCGCTAGGGGTCAAGGCCGAAACATCCACCTTCGTGACGGCGCTTTCACCAGAGCCGTCCGAAATGTTGGTGAGTTTCAAAACAGCAGTTTTTGGGCCGTCTGCTAGCGTTTGTGAAGCCACTGTATCAGCCATCTCGCTCTCCTATTACTGGTCAGCGAAAGCAGGCGCAGTAGTGCTCGTTACATTCCCAAAAATCTGATAATTGGTCGTATTAAGCCCGATTATGGTTACTTCAAACCCAGCAGGAACGTTCAACTGTATGCTGCTGTTGGAGTTTCCATCAGAGAATACTGAACTAACTTCGTTACCGTCCGTATCTAAGAAAGTAACACCACCAATGTAAAAATTAGTGTTGCCGGGAGTAACAATAAGCGCGTCCGTAGCATCAGCAGCGCCACCAGCGTAAACAAACTTAAAAACAGATCCAGCAATAGGAGCCGGAAGCGTATAAGTATTATCTTGACCACCGTCTGGAACAAGTAGGACTCTTCCGCTATGAGTTGCGTTAGTAAGCGTTACGTCTCCGTCGGACAAACTTACGGGTCCGTCGCCTAACGTGGCTACCTCGGTGAATGCCCCGGTAGTGGCATTTTTGCTGACGGTTTTGAAGGTGCTTTCAGATCTAACCGCACCCGAAAAAGTTGTATTAGCCATTGTGATCTCCTGTCGTGGCCAGTGTCAGACACGGTATGCGTCTGTCAGGGATGAGTTGAATATACACAAAAAAGAAAGGGGCAACAATGTGCCCCTTCTTTTTCATAAGTTTTTACAAACTTATGCGCCGGGAGTTCCGATAACGGATCTCCAGTCGGACACGCCAAACGAGTAACGTTCACGCGCTTTAAAGCGCATGTTACCCGTATCAAAGTCACCTTCCATCGCAGTTTTGATGGGGGTTCGTTGAAACAGCTTAAAGCCGTTTGGTGCATCTGTCTTGACGAAGAACGCGTCTGTGTCCGTCAGGAAGTGGTTTACAACCGCTCCTTCGGGCAGCATGCCCATAGACTTCAGTGCGTTGGTGTCATTGTCCGCAGTGCCGGGACGCAGGTTGGAGTTTAAAACTCGTTCTGCGATAAATTGCAGTTCTTTTGGAATGATCAATTTCATTCCGCGAACAGCAATTTTCAAGCCCCGCTCGTCGGTAAAGCCTGCGATATCAATCAACATCTGCTCAAGAGATGTTTCGTTGAGGTCGGAGGCAGTGGCCAGTACGTTCGTCTGATTACCCGAAATGGACGGGTGATCTGCTGCACACAAGGCCGAACCGTCACCGATTGGGCTACCAGTGCTGAACGCATTGTTCAGTACGCTAGCCGCACGGATCTGCTTGGTTTGTGACATAGAACGCGCCAGCGCGCGGGTATACCGTGCAGCCAACTTGTCATAGAGATTATCTTCGATAGCTTCCTCGGTGATTGAAAAAGCCAACGCGATTGTCTCGTGCGAGTAGCGTGCAGTATATGTTTCCTGCGCTTGGTCGAACGAGATAGCGCCGCCTTCTGATTTCACAGGGGCAGTACCAAAGCCCGAAAGCATGACTTCTTCTTCAAACGCGCGGTCTGAAGTTTCTTCGTCAAATATTTCGGCGTGTTCCTGATCGTAACGATCATATTCCAGCCCGAACAATGCATTTAGTCCGGGTTCTAGCTCTTTCGCTAATTGTGCGCGAGTAATAGCCATTTAGATTCTCCCGTTAAATGCCAGTTGTCGTGGCAGTGGTTTGTGAATCGAAACGCGCATTCGAGGAGTTGTAGTGTGCATTAATTCGCACAATCAACGGTATACCAGCAGCAGCAAAATCACTGTTAGCATCGTCGTCAACGATACCCATGATTTTGAGCGGTAAAGTAGCCGTTGTAGCGATTGATGACACGGACAACGCTGAATTTGAGCGTCCGGTATCTGTGCTGCCCGTTCGAGCAGACGTCCCAAGACTTGCGTTCGCAAACACACCTGCTAAAGCCGTAGCTCTGTTGGTTGTTGTAGCGTCTGTAGCGACTTGGAAAGTTTGCATCGGATTATCGGCAACGAGAGCTTTGACAGGGAAATTTGTGTCAACGCTGACGCTGTTTGATCCGGGCCAATAGTTACTAAAAACAGGCTTCTTGGATACAGAGTCCACGTATTCAACACCCATCAACACACCAAGCGCAGCAGTTGTACCGCCCGCCGTATCGCCTGCTTGATCAATAACGCCCGCCGCAAGCGGTATTACTAGGCCATATTGAAAAATAGCGTTTGTGTTGTTGCTGGCAATCTCATATTGAGTAATGCCGGTTGAATTAGCGGAAGCCCCTACCAATCCGATAGGACGAAGCCCGTAAGCGGTTTCTTGATTTGCCATGTTTTGCTCCTAAAAGCTTACTTACGAGGACCACCAAAAGTTACACGGGATTGACGTTCTGGTTTGTCAATCACCATAGTTGAGTGTGCATTCTCGCGAAGAACGTCCGTTTCAATGGCTTCAATTTGATCCGCATTCTTTCTTTCAAAATATGCAGTTCGTTCTGCAACCGTTTCCAACGGGATTCTTGCCAGAAGCAACCCGCCAACACCAAACACGCCTTCATATTTCCCCGATTCAATAGTAGGTGCCTCAAAATCCGGGTATTCATCGCGTCGAACAAGCTCATAGCCCTCTCGCATGCGAGAGGAAATATTCGTCCTGTCCTCAAATCCACGTACTTCTGCACGTATCCAACGATGTTTGAACCCTTCTGGCGCAGGGGGCGCGTCTAATTTAGACGGTGGACTCCACGGTTTTCTTTTTACCTGTGTAGCCCGTGATGATTTAGCGCGGGAAGTTCTCTTGATGGCATCAATTTCATCTTGTTGATTATCAGTCATTGTCCTTCCTTCACGTATTTTGCGTACTCTTCGAGTGGCACTCCCAATCTTTTGGCAATCGTTACTTGGCTCGGGGAGAGACGAACCTTTTTGCCGCGTCCTGATGAAGACTTGCCACGGGATACACCCGCTACAGACTGACCAGAACGATTATTTCGCGACACTTCCACCGATTCGTCTGGGAATCTATGCGGGAAAGCATCTTTCATTCGTGAATCTAGCGCATCATAGTATTCATTACTAGAGGGATCAAACCCTTCTTCCTGCACTAATTTCTTGTGTAATCCAAACGCCGCAAACGTCATCGCGTCGTCTGTGCCGAACCATTCGTTTTTGGCCGCCCAATCCTCTGCTTTGGGATCTGGGGCAGCTTGCGTAGGGGCCGGGACGTATTGTTGCTGCTCTTCTTGCTGCTGCACGTACGCCTGTTGCTGCGCAGCTTGGGCTTCTCGTTGCGCTTTAGCTTGCGCGTGCTTGTCAGCAGCGATGCTGAGTTGGGCAATCCGCTCTTGCGCAGACATTTGGCGATCTACATCACCCGTTTCAATAGCGGTTTTAAGCTCTTCTTTTGCTCTAGTTTGCTCTGAAACGACACGATGACCGTATTCTGCCAGATAATTCTGATCCAGATGTTGAAGTCGTTGCTTTACGTTCGTGTTTTCGGTCTGCACCGTTTGTGCGTAGCGGAGTGCTTCTTCTCTTTCACGCTCCGCCTCTTTTGCACGCTTCGTAAGTTGGTTGATACGTTTTTGAACACTTTGACTGTACTTTTCGTGTTCGTCGTCGCCTTCGGCCTGAGCAACTTGTTCTTCCGTCGTCTCCGCCTCCGCCTCCGCCTGCGCGGGCGCTTCGATCTCTACTTCTTGCGCTTCTTCATCAAAATCTAAATCCACTTGGCCGTCATCGGCCTCGTGGGCAGCTTTCCCTTCACTCATCTGCATGTCCCTCAGTTATGGTGTAAATCATCAGGGTCAAGAATTGTGGCCAAGATCTCATCATCGTTGAGAATCCGGACCTCGCTACCAAATCTAGCAGCGTCTTCATCATTCAAACGAAACCGCGAGCCAGCGTAGCGAGCAAAAATTACCCACTGCTTTTCTTGGCACCACGCCCCGTTTGGAAATCTTTTGTCGTCATATGCATCAGGACCTAAACGAAGCACCAACCCGACGTTTGTTTGAATTGCATCTTCCTCTAATGTCTTGGTGTTGAGAATAATCCCGCCTTTACTACGAGTCCTGCCTTTGAAAGGCAGCAACAATACGCGCCAGCCAGTAGGCTGGGGTAGTCTGTCTATGATTGCGGCGTCTATTAGGGTGGGATCGAGTACGCGCTCCTCTTCAGGAACGTATGCTTTGGAAAGATCCAAAGGCTTTGTCGCATCAGTCATCAAATGATTCCTGTCTGTCTAGCATTTCAGAAAGTTCTACAAGCATGTAATCGCAAGAGCGAATCTCACCCATGCACTCTCTGTAATGTTCCATGTCTTTTATCCCGCCTTCCGACAAAAGTGCCGTAATTTGGGCCTTGCGATCTAGCAGCGTCTTACGAACAAACTGCACAATATCGATACCGTCCAATCAAGTATCCTTAATGTCTGACGATATCGGATATTCTCGCTTCTTTATCGCAAGAAATCAAACGCCCTATGCGCTTGTGAAGCGTGATCCCCGCTCTGCCGCACCCATGCCGCGTTTCTTGCCGGTGGTCACTTTAGCAAACATCGTATCCGGAGTTGGCTCTTCGATGGTTTGCGCGTAAGGAATACTGCCTTGCCCTTGGATTTCGGCTTTGCCTACGGGTTTGGGCGGCTCTTTGATCGGCGCACCCATGATTTTTACTCTGCTCATACATCACCTCGTTGTTGTTTCAATATTTCGCGCTGCATGCCTGCGTCGATGCGAGCAGCCGTCTGCGCTTCTTGGCTTTGCAAACGTTGTTGGAACTGCGCTTCACGCTGCGCAAGTTTTTCTCTTTCAAACTGTAGCTCTTGCTGCTCCATCGCCATGTCGTTCTGCTCTTGCTGAGACTTCAATTGCAACTCTTGCTGCTTGAGTTGTATCAAAGGATCTGGGCCTTGTTGCGGCTGACCAGCTTGCTGGACCTGCTGACCAAGCTGAACTACTTGCTGCATGATTGTAGCTACATTTTGCGCGACTAAGGACTGGTACTGCTCGTTATCGGCAGGATTGACCATCGCAACGTTAGGATTTTGCTGCATAAACACCTGCTCTGCTTGCTCCTCCGCCATCAACTGCACGTGATTCAGGATGTGTTTCTGAATAGCGGCAACAACTTGCGGTAGCGAGGAGGCTATGCCACCCGTTACAAAAATAAGGTGCGCTTGTATGTGAGCCATATGGTTTTGGCCACGAAAAGCCTGCAAGGCAACATTATTCAAGGCATCCATGTTTTCTTGCGCAGGGTCTTTCGGCGCGATGTCGCCGGGCGTATCTGCTCGCAATATCATGTCGGCGTTTTTTACGCCCAAGGCGTCGTACACTCGGCGATACACCTCTGGAATGTTGTGGATCTCAGGAGCCTGCATAGCCATCTGTAGCTCAGTTTGAGCCAAAGCAATACGCTGACTTTGAGAAAAAATATTTGGGTCAGATACCGGAAGCACGTCTACTCTTTCATCAAAGTCGTCAGCTTTCACCGTTGACTCTGCGCCCGGCACCTCATACGGATAAACCGGAGGTAAGCTCTCGGACATGACACGCGCCAAGATCTTGAATTCAATCTTCATGGCGTAGTGCAATCGCTTATGCACGGCGCTCATTACACGCGTGCCTTGCTCAATCATAGCGATAGTCGTACCAACGGCGGCGTTGGGGTTGGCATCGCCCACTTTCATGTCAGTAATCGTGGCAAACCGTTGCCCTGCGTCCACCACAAAGCCCAGTAGCTGGAAAAGCGTGCCGTCTGGCCCTTTGAAAGGCAGAGGCATCAAACTGTCTCTAATCTGTCCTCCGGGCGCGTCAACGTCCCTAAATTCACCGGGTTGTAGAGGTGAATCGTCGTCCCTGATCCGCAGGCCGCGAGCCTTGAAACCCGCAGGAAGGTTGGAAAGCGTGCCTGCATCGATCAATTGACGCAGTGCAGCAGTCGCGGTGCGTGACAAGCCCCCTATGGTATGAATCAAACCAAGGCCGTAGAAGCCAAATCCGGGCAAAAACTTGTAATGCACAAAGTACTGAATCT
>Ga0209348_1001245_pt1 | contig 12447 bp, 17 predicted proteins | sample ETNvirenome_2_30_FD_184065 | JGI IMG/M metagenome (GOLD analysis project Ga0209348, IMG submission 184065) | Marine viral communities from the Pacific Ocean - ETNP_2_30 (SPAdes) (version 2) | ecosystem: Environmental > Aquatic > Marine > Oceanic | place: Pacific Ocean | collected 2013-06-22 | reverse complement strand
ATAATAGATATTTTAGACGTTGTTCTACGTAGAACAATTAATCAAACACAAACAGATATTAGTATGAATAGAGTTAGTAGGTCTGAATATATAAATATTCCAAATAAAACCACTAAAGCTAGGCCTTCACAATTCTTTTTAGATAAACTATCGACACCCACACTAAAAATATGGCCTGCACCAGAAAACTCTACAGATATACTTGTATTTAATAAAATAGTAAGAATGGATGATGCGGATAAAGCAACAAATACTATGGATATGCCGTTTAGGTTTTTTCCTTGTTTTGCAGCAGGCTTAGCTTATTACATATCACTAAAAAGAGCACCAGAGAGAACTGCACAACTCAAAGCTTTATATGAAGAAGAATTTAGGAGAGCAGCTGACCAGGACGAAGATAGAGCCTCTTTTAACATAAGACCCAGTATTAGGATGATGTAATGGCTTATGCTACTGGTAAATTTGCAAAAGCTTTATGTGATAGATGCGGGTTTGAGTATAAATTACTAGAATTAAAAGAAGAATGGAATGGTTTAAAAGTTTGTCCCAACTGTTATGAACCTAAACATCCGCAATTAGAACCATTAAGAGCTAAAGCTGATCCAGAGGCACTATACAAACCAAGACCTAACAACGATCAAGAAGAAGGTGGAGGTTTTGTTGTAGTGGTCAATTCTAATATATTTAAACCTGATTATTTAAATCCATCCACACTACCAGAAAACTTTGAAGTAGCTAAGATGACAGCTAGCGTTGGCGAGGTTACAATAGTTACATCATGACATTAGCAGAACTAAAAACTCTAATACAAAACTACACTGAAAACACAGAAACAACTTTTGTAAATTCATTAGATGATTTTATTAAAAATGCAGAAGAAAGAATATTTGAGTTAATACAATTTGATTATTTTAGAAAAAATGTTACAGGTACTTTAACAACAGGTAACACATACTTGACTGCACCTACTGATTATCAAACAAGTTTTTCTTTAGCAGTTATAGATTCTGGTGGTGATTATCATTACTTAGATAAAAAACACGTCACTTTTATGCGTGAATATATAGAAGATCCAACAGACTCTACTTTGAGAGGTCTACCTTTATATTACGCTGATTTTGACAAAGATTTATCTACTGCATCAAACAACGGCTCTACGTTGATTGTAAGCCCTGTACCTGATGCAGATTATAATGTTGAGCTACATTACCTATTTAAGCCAAACTCTTTAGTTACAGACACTACAGGTACTTGGCTATCTAATAATGCACGTAATGCTTTGTTATACGGTAGTTTAGTTGAAGCATACATATTTATGAAAGGTGAAAACGATTTGACACAGCAATACGAGCAACGCTTTGCAAATGAAATATCTAGGTTGAAAAACCTTGCTGAAGCTCGCGGAAGGAGGGATGAATACCGTTACGATTCTTTGAGGACAACGGTATCTTAAAATAAATGAAACAAATAGAAAGTCTTAAAGGCAAATCAGTTGCTATAGTAGGTATGGGTAAAAGCTGGTTTGATTATAATTTAGCTAAATCACATGGGGTACATTTTGATGAAGTGTGGGCCATAAATGGCGTAGCATCAGTCATATATCACGATAGAGTATTTATGATGGATCCAGCCTCAAGGTTTTTAGATACAGATGATGCTGGTGGTCAAACCAAAAGTATGGCTGATATGTTACAAGAACATGAGGGTCCAATATATACATGTGAATTAGATGATCGTTGCCCAGGTCTTGTAGAGTATCCTTTAGAAGAAGTTGTGCAATATTCAAACTGCCACTATTTAAACAATACGGTTGCATACGCAGTAGCCTTTGCATATTGGAATGAGGTAGCTAATCTTAAGATGTTTGGTATAGATTTTAGTTACAAAGGTAATTTACACTTTGCAGAGGCAGGCAGAGGATGTGTAGAGTTTTGGTTAAGTAAATGTATATCAGCAGGTATGCAAGTAGAAGTTGCACATAGTTCAGGTTTATTAGATACAGATGTACCAGCTGAGCAAAAATTGTATGGATACCATAGGCTAAAAAATCCTTACATTATTTTGGTTGGTGAAGACGGTATTAAATTAGAAAGGATCGATACTTTAGATATTGTCAAAAAGAAACAAGAACCTGTCTTGATAGATAGGCATGATTCACATTTGAAACCACCAGAGCCAAAAAAATGGTAGATGAAATCACACCAGCAGGTATGCCTGGATTAGGCCTTATAGAGGCTAAAACAAGTAATTATGGTGGACATCCCCCAGAGTTTTGGGCAGAAAGACTTACAGAAAAAATAGTTAGCACTAGCGAAAGCGAAGATCCATATATTAAAGAGCAAGCAAAAGCTTATAGAGACGCTATTTATCAAGTTTGTTTGATTTATATAAAAAATGCTATAAAATCTTATAAAGCTACTTTGATACAAGACTTTGTAAAGTCTGGTGATACGGAGTTAGCAGATATAATTAAAAGGATTTAATATGGCTATTACATCAACATTAACCACAAGTTTCAAGAAAGAACTTCTTGAAGCAGTGCATAACTTCAAAAACTCAGGCGGAGATACTTTTAAACTAGCTTTATATACAAGCTCAGCTACTTTAGGTGCTACCACTACTGCATTTACTACAACAGGACAAGCAAGTGGTACTAACTACACATCTGGCGGTAGTAATTTAACAAGAGTAGATCCTACTTCAAGTGGCACGACAGGTTTTACTGATTTTGCTGATTTAACCTTTGGTACTGCTACAATTACTGCTAGAGGTTGTATGATTTACAACTCTAGTGACAGTAATAAATCTGTAGCTACAATTGACTTTGGTGGTGATAAAACATCAACTGCAGGTGATTTTACAATAGTTTTCCCAGCAGCAGCAGCTAGTACAGCTATTATAAGAATAGCTTAAAAAATGTCTGTCGGCTGGGGTCGTGCTGGCTGGGGTATAGGCCCTTGGGGTCAGCCTGCTTCAGTTTCAATAAGTGTTAATGTATCTGGCGTTGCTGGTACTTCTGCTTTAGGGACTATATCTACTGATGCAGAGGCTAATGTAACCCCTACGGGACAAACAGCTACAAGTGCTCTTGGCACACTATTAATTGTAGGAAAAGCAAATCAAACACTATCGTCTCAACTTGCAACAAGTGCTTTAGGCACTATATCGGTAGTTGCTAAAGCAAATGTTACTCTAAGTTCACAAGTAGGTACTTCTGCAGTTGGCGGTGTAGGTGTAAATGGTGATGCTGTTGCAAATGCTCCTAGTGCTGTAGCTACACTAGGTAGTGTCAGCGTAGATGTTGATGGTGAGGCAAATGTAGTGATTTCAGGCCTTGCAGCTACATCTGCCGTAGGATCTTTAACCGTTCATCACAACGCTCGATTTAATATTGATGGCGTTACTGCTACTGGTAATGTTGGATCTGTAACAACTATTTCTAAAGCTAATGTTACTTTAATTGGTGTATCTGGGACAGGAGAGGTTGGTAAAGTATTGATCTGGTCGTTAATAGATGATACACAAACAAAAAATTATGCTAATATAAATACTGACCAAAGTTCATCCTTTGCTGAAATTAATGAAACACAAACCCCAAATTGGGAAGAGGTAGCATAAAATATGGCAACTTATGTAAATGATTTAAGGTTAAAAGAAATAGCTACAGGTGACGAATCGGGTACCTGGGGGACTTCTACGAACACTAATTTAGAGTTAATTGCAGAGGCTTTTAGCTTTGGTACAGAGGCAATCACCACAAATGCAGACACTCATACTACAACTATAGCAGACGGATCAACAGATCCAGGTAGATCAATTTATCTTAAATACACAGGCACATTAGATTCAGCTTGTACTATTACTATAGGACCAAACACAGTATCTAAACTTTGGTTTATAGAAAATGGTACATCTGGCTCACAAAATATAATTATTTCACAAGGTAGTGGTGCAAGTATTACCATACCTAATGGTCATGTAAAAGCTATTTATTCAGACGGAGCAGGTTCTGGTGCTGCCATGGTTGATGCATTTACTGATTTAAACTTAGCTGGTACTACTACAACATCATCATTAAATGTATCAAGCGATTTAGATGTTGATGGTACAGCCAACTTAGATGCAGTTGATATAGATGGAGCTGTAGATATGGCTTCTACTTTACAAGTAGACGGAGCTATAACTTTTAGTAGCACTTTAAATGGTATAGATATTCTAGCTGATACTACAAACTTTACTGACAGTATTTTAATTAGTCAAAACGCAAGTACAGGAACTTTATCAAGTGCTATCGGAAATACAGGTTTAGGTGATAGTGTTTTTGCTGCATTAACTTCGGGTGATTACAATGTTGGTATAGGTAAAAATGCACTAACAGCAAACACAACTGCAATTAATAACACATCTATAGGTTCTTTTAGTTTAGCTACTAATTCAACAGGACAGTTTAACACAGCTATAGGTTATGCAGCTTTAAATCAAAACACTACTGCTAGTGAAAATGTAGCTATTGGTGGGGGTGATGGTTCTTCATATGGTGGTGCTTTAGGTGCTAATACAACAGGTGCTAAAAATGTAGCTGTTGGTAATGGTGCACTTGTGGCTAACACCACAGCGAGTAATAATGTTGGAGTTGGGTATTTTTCTTTAACAGCAAACACCACAGGTGCTTCAAATGTTGCGGTAGGTAAAAGTTCTTTAGAAGCTAACACTACAGCTTCAAATAATACTGCTGTTGGTGAGTCTTCACTTAAATCAAATACAGACGGTCATTCTAATACAGGCATAGGGTTAGCAGCATTAGAAGAAAATACAACTGCTGATGCAAATACAGGTATTGGATTTAAAGCGTTAAATAAAAATACAACAGCGAGTAATAACACAGCAGTTGGTGCTTCAGCTTTAAGAGTAAACACAACTGGTGCTCAAAATGTAGCTTTAGGTGGTGCTGCACTAGATGCTAATACCACAGCATCAAATAATACAGGAATAGGATATTTGTCTTTATCAGCTAATACAACTGGAGCTGAAAACACCGCGGTTGGTAAATCATCTATGGTTGCTAACACTACAGGCGATAATAATACTGCAATAGGTGTAAATGCTCTTGATGCAAATACAACGGCTAACGATAATACAGCAGTAGGACATAAATCTTTAACAGAAAACACTACAGGTGCTTCAAATACAGCAGTTGGCTCAGGTGCACTTGATGCAAATACGACTGCTAACTCTAATGTTGCTGTTGGCGAATCTTGTATGGGTGCTAATACAACAGGTGCTAGAAATACTGCTGCGGGTTCTGAATCTATGCTATCAAATACAACTGGCGATTTTAATGTATCTATTGGTTTTCAGGCTCTTAAAAGTAGCAATCAAGATGCAAATGTAGCAGTAGGTTATGAAGCTATGGAACTCTCTACTGGTGCTGATTCATGTGTTGCTGTTGGGTCTGAGGCTTTAAAAGATTGCACAGGTGACGACAACACTGCTGTAGGTAGATATGCTTTATCCGAAAATACATCAGGTGCTAGTGGCGTAGCTGTTGGACATAGTGCTTTAAAAAATTGTACTACTGGTTCCAGCAATGTAGCTATAGGTGCAAATGTTTTTGATGCCGTAACAACTGGTTCTAATAATACAGGTTTAGGTCGTGCGGCAGCCACAAATCTTACAACTGGAGATCAAAACACAATAATTGGTTCTGAGTCTGCGGAAGATTTGACAACAGGCTCTAACAATACAACTTTGGGTAGATTAGCAGGACAATCATTAACGACTGGTTCAAATAATATTCTACTTGGTAGATTAGCTGGTCGTAGTGGTTCACCCGAAACTGTTACTACTGCTAGTAATAGAATTGTTTTAGGTGATGATGCTATTGACAGTTTTAAATGTAATCAAGCACTAACAGTTTCTTCTGATGCCAGAGATAAAACAGATGTTGAATCTTTAAACATGGGATTAAGTTTTGTAAATCAATTAAATCCAGTAACTTATAGATGGGATAAAAGGTCATCTTATAGTAAAGATTTAAGTGTAACGCCAAATGGAACACATAAAAAACCACAATTAATAGGTGGTCTTTTAGCACAAGATGTAGAAGAAATAGAAAGAGAGTATGGTTATAAAGTAGAAAATAAAACGAATATAGTTACACAAAAAGGTGAAGATGGACAATATTCTTTAACTTATGAAAAGTTTATACCTATACTTATAAATGCAGTGAAAGAGCTATCTACAACAGTAGAAGAACTAAAAACTGAAATAACAAATTTGAAAGGAGAATAAAATGGCAGTAACAAAAACTATAACTAGTTGTACCCCATACATTAATAGTAGTAATAAGGTTGATAAATGGGATATAACTATGAAATACGAAAATGATAATGAAGGCGATAGCACTTATTATACTTCTGATTTTTCAAAAACGATAAGTCAACTTGATGAAGATGGAAATGCAAACTTTACACTAAAAGCTAAAAGTAGTTGGACTAACGCTGACCTGGTAGCTATATGTCCTGTATCACATTGGGACATAGTATTTGCTAGTCAAGTAGATAGCGTTATTACTAATCCACCAACATTAAGCACACCAGATAAAGATTTTAATGTTCCTAGTTAATTATGAACGAACATCCTTTTCAAATACACAATATGCCTGCGGTTTACGTATTAGAGACACAAATGCCGCAAGAAATGATTGATGATGTTAATGACTATATGGATGAATACAGAGAAAGTAAACACAAAGAATCATTAGCTAAAACTTTAGTAGGACAAATACACAAAGGAGAACAACTATTACTAGATCATAATGATAAAAGATTGCTTGAATATAACTATTTTATCTGTGACCTTGGTGCTGAGTATATTAATTATTTTGCTAGGACAGGTAATTCTCTTAAGTGTGGAAAACGAGTAGAAATAGACGAAACTTGGTCAGTACATAGTTATGACGGCGATTATAATCCCATACATGATCATGGCACTAAAACATTAATGGGTATATCTACAACAGCTTGGACTAAAGTACCCTCTCAAATAGGTGCAAATGCAACAGCAAACACGCCTACCTACTCTCTTTATAACGAAAGCGGACACTCTGACGGTTGTATTGCTTTTCAATATGGTCAAGTATCTGTTCTTGACGGACAAAGATTAAAACCAGCTCAATCATTTGTTATGACCCCAGAAGTAGGTAAGTTACTTATTTTTCCTTCTTGGTTACAACACATGGTCTATCCCTTCAAAGGCGAAGGTGAAAGACGAACAATCGCATCCAACTTAAACTGTTGGGATGTGCAAACAACTACACCCCAGGAGGTGCAATAATGGCAAAGGCCGAAAAAAAAGAAAACGTTGAGGTAGAATTTACTCCTGAACAAAAAAGATTTCAAGCTCATATACAAAGCTTGACTAAGAAAATAAACCAATATCAGTTTGAAATAGAACAACTTATGCCTAGTCTAACTACCTATCAACAGGCTTTACAAGACAGTATGAAAGAACAAACTGATAATATTAAAGAGGAGAAAAAAAATGACAATAATTAATATATTAATATGGGTGACGGCAATAATATCTATAGCATCTGTAATAGCAGCTATTACACCTACACCTAAAGATGATCACTGGTTTAGTTACTTATACAAAATAATAGATTGGTGTGCATTAAATGTTTTAAAAGCTAAAGATAAAGGAGAGTAAAATGAGTTTTTTAAAAAGATTATGGGGTAATTTAACTAACACAGAAGAAGTAAAAGTTAGAGCTCGTAACAAAAAAGGCCATTATGTAGCTGATGATAAGTCTACACCAGATGTAGATGAAGCTTGGACTACAAAAAGAGTGAAAAAAACTTCTAAAAAATAATGGCAAAATCACCTGATGCGTTTGTTTATAATGCTACATTAGAGCGTATTGTTGATGGTGACACATTTGATTGTAGTCTTGACTTGGGTTTTGACGTAAAACTTCATAAACAACGTGTTAGGTTAGCAGGGATCGACACTCCAGAAAGCCGCACAAGGGATCTCGCAGAAAAAAAACTAGGTCTAGCTGCAAAAGCAAGACTAAAAGAATTATGTATAGGTAATTTTAAAGTTAAATCTTTGGGTAAAGGTAAGTATGGCAGAATACTTGGAATACCTTATACAGAAGACGGCAGAGATATTTGCCAAGTTCTTATCAAAGAAGGACATGCCGTAGAGTATGATGGAGGCAAAAAAAAGAAAGTTTGGGGTGACTATTAATGGACTCAGCTGTTACTTTAATTCAAGAAGTTGGTTTTCCCATAGCAGCTGCTCTAGGCCTAGGGTGGTTTATTTATAAACTTATTATGAGAATTGTTGACGGTATGGAAACCAAATTAGATACCGTTGATGAAAAGGTAGAAGGTCAAATAGCTGCAATAGAAGAAAGACTAGGCACAAAACTTGATTCACAACATGGTATTTTGGTAGCATTAATAGACAGAGTGCGTAGTTTAGACAACGAAATTATACGCCAGGACACTTTAATTAAAACTATACTAGGTGTGCCACAATTAATTGATAGTAACAAAATAGCAAAAGCAGATAGAGATGATCAAAGAAAAGACTGAAAAAGAACAAATGGAGGAGGAAGCAACAAAAATGAGAATAGCAATTTGGCTATTGTTCGTTGGCTCTATTATGTTTCTAACAGTCATAGCATTAAACATTAAAGCAGATACTATAACTCACAAATTTAAAAACCCATCTTTTAGTGGTATCAATACCTCTTCTCATTATTTAACTATAGAAAATCAAGAGTTTAATAGAAAAATGAGTATTAAAGAAGAAATTAAAGCTATTCAAGAACAGTTAGAAAGAGATAAAGAAAATACAACTTTAGCAAGATTTATTCGTAATTTAGAATCAAGAATATATGCACAACTATCCAGACAGCTTGTAGAAAATTTATTTGGGGAAACACCAAGCACAGAGGGAACTTTAACACTTGAGGGAAACACCATTCAATATAGTATTGAAGATGGCGTGATCACTCTGATTATTACGGATGAAAACGGAAATGTCACTGAAATACAGCTGCCTATTGGTGATTTTAGCTTCTAGTTGTAGTATTAATCCGATTGACGAAAACTTAAGACAAGGTAAATTATTACCAAATATTTTACAAATACAATCGAAAGAATTATTAAACGCACCACAACCTAAGGTACCTATTGTTGTAGCTGTTTATCCAAATAGCTTTACAGATCAAACAGGTCAGCGAAAAAGCAATAGTGAATTTGCTTTATTTTCTACAGCATTAACACAAGCACCTAGTCATTTATTAATTAGAAGTTTAAAACATACGGCAAATGGTAAGTTTTTCAGAGTAGCTGAAAGAGTTGGACTTGATAATCTTACAAAAGAAAGACAACTTATACGTTCTGCAAGAGAACAAAATGAAAGTACAGACGGTCCGAAACCTATAATGCCGTTGCTATTTGCTGGGGTGCTTATGGAAGGAGCGGTATTAGGTTATGACTCTAATATTAAAAGTGGTGGTATAGGTGCTAGATATTTAGGCATAAGTAGCAGTAAACAATATAGAATCGATAATATAACCGTAGCATTAAGAATGGTATCTATAGCTACTGGTGAAGTTTTAATAGATGTTTTGGTAAGTAAACAAGTTTTTAGCTATGGCCAATCACAAGATGTTTTTAAGTTTATTGAAGCTGGTACAGAGCTAGTAGAGATAGAAATGGGTGATGCAGAAAACGAACCTACTACATTAGCACTACAAAGGGCTATAGAGGAGGCAGTTTTGCAAATAGTAAAAATAGGTTATGATAAAGGTTTCTGGGAGAAAAAGAATGAATCAATTAAAATTGATAAGCCTAATTGTGACGCTGACTGCGTTGACGACATACGCGGCTGATAACGAAATATATGTAGATCAAAGTGGTGCTACTGCTAATATAGATCTTGAACAACTAGGTTCAGGTAACATTATTGGTGGTCTTAATTCTGTTGCAGGTACGCTAACTGCGTTAGATTTAGACGGTGTTACTATGACACTAGATATAAACCAGATAGGTGACTCTAATAAATTTTTAGGTGATATATTGGGTGATACCATAACAGGATTCTTTGAATTTGATGGAGATAGTAATACTTTTACCATACAAGGAGATCCAACTAATACCTATGGTATTGATAGTTCTAACTATAATGTTGACGTTACAGGAAGCACCAACACCTTTACATTAGACCACGGTACTAGTGCTCTAGCAGCAACTCTTGATTTAGATTGGATTATACAAGGTGACGGCAACACTTTTGATTTTGATATAAATTATGATGGTGGAACAAGTTATGTAGACGTAGATGGTGATAGTAATACATTAAACTTTACTGGATCTGGTTATGCAGGTGGCTATTTTTATTTAGATCAGACTGGTAACAGCAGAACATTTAATATCACACAATCAAGCACATTAGATAATGACTGGCTTAAAATTATTTCTATCGGTAATAGCGGTACTGTTTGCGTCATTCAAAACGACCAAGGTACAAGCACAAGCTGTTGATATAGGTGACATATCTGAATTAAACGGTACAGCACAAATTGTACGAGATAAACTTTATGAAGCAGACTTAAAGTTTGCAATACAAAGTAATGATGAGGCCATAACCAAAAATGGCCGTATGGCTATTACTTTTCTTGATAAATCAATAGTAAAACTTACAGAGCATAGTCAACTGCTTATTGATGAATACATCTACGACCCTGATCCTAGTAAAGCAAAGATGGCACTTACCTTTGGTCTTGGCACAGCCAGGTTTATTAGTGGCAATCTAAACCGTATAGACAAACAAAATATACAACTTAAAACACCCACAGCCAATATAGCGATACGTGGAACTGATTTTACGGCAACAGTTGACGAGTTGGGACGTAGCCTTATAATTTTGTTACCAGACGCTCTGGGGCTTTCTAGTGGCGAAATAGAGGTAGTTACGGCTACAGGTAGTGTTTTGCTTAATAAACCTTATCAAGCCACTACCGTTGATGTCTTTGAAAATGCTCCTACCAAACCTGTTGTATTAGATCTTACTTTAGACATTATAGATAATATGTTGATAGTATCGCCACCTAAGGAAGAACAATTAGCACAAGAAGAAACAACATCTACAAAAACAGTAAATTTATTGGATTTTAACGATCTAGATATAGATTATTTAGCTGAAGATTTATTAGAAGAAAATAGTTTAGAATTTACAGAACTAGATATTAATTATTTAGATGTAAATTTTTTAGAAGATTTGCTTAATGTACTTGATGAATTAGCTATAGAAAAGGATGAAGATCAACTTGCTTTAGCTACAGGAGTAAATATTACAGGTACCCTTATTGGTCAAGACGCTAATACTCAGATTACAACAATAGTAACAGGACAAACAATTAGCTTGCGAAGAAGTGTAAGCGAATCGGTACAGGTTGATTTAAACTCTGGTAATGGGTATACCGTTATTTTAATACAAGATGATGTTTCTAATATAGTTAAAATAAATGGAGGCGGAGATAGTGTAATCACTATCACTCAGAGTGATTAAATGAAAAGACTATTATTACCAATACTTATAATACTTTTAGCACCCGTAGTTTATCAATCAACACCATTACAAATATTAAAACTTAAAGTATTTGATAATTTTGTAACTACACCAAAGCCTAGTGGTAATTTTGTAATACTAAATATAACTGAAGATGATGTAGAAAGAGAGGGTGGTTGGCCAATACCAAGGCAAAGATTAGCAGAGATACAGCTAGATTTAATTAACAACGGAGCTATAGGTATTGGTTGGGTTGTAAGTTTTCCACAAGCAGATCGTATGGGTGGAGATAAAATATTTGCTGAAACTTTACAATTTGCACCATCAGTATTAGCTATGTTTGAAGATGGCAAAGGTAATTATCCTCCATCACCAGGTACCGTTGTACTTGGTAATGGTAAAGGTGGTATAATGTCAACGGGAGTGAAGGAAAACCTACCTCTACTATCCAATCGCACTTTACAAGGTTTGGCCGTAGCTCCCACAGATGTTGATCAATTAGTAAGAAGAATACCTCTTTTAGTAAAAACACCTAATAACGAATGGATACCTAGTTTTGGTACACAAATTTATAAATCTTTATTTGATATAGATACTTACATTATAAAAACTAATGATAATGGTATAGAAGAAATATCAATACGAGGAATACCACCTGTAAAAACAGATAGTCTAGGCCGTAAGTGGATTAGTTGGGTAAATACAGAACAAACTACACTAAAACAAATGTATGTTGCAGGTAAGTTTGTATTTATTGGGGTTACGGCTGCAGGTGTTATGCCACAAATAGCTACTCCTATAGGTTTGTTAGAGCCGCATAAAATACAAGCTGCTTTAGCAGAGTCAATATTAATACAA
>Ga0209348_1001244_pt1 | contig 12448 bp, 27 predicted proteins | sample ETNvirenome_2_30_FD_184065 | JGI IMG/M metagenome (GOLD analysis project Ga0209348, IMG submission 184065) | Marine viral communities from the Pacific Ocean - ETNP_2_30 (SPAdes) (version 2) | ecosystem: Environmental > Aquatic > Marine > Oceanic | place: Pacific Ocean | collected 2013-06-22 | reverse complement strand
AGGGCAGCATCACTTATACTATCCCATATCTTTATCTCTCCAGTTTTTACATTAGTTCCCTCTACCTTCTGTTTCATGTGTGTGCCATCGCCTCTATGTTCTTCACACATAAATCCCCATTTCTCTCCTGATGCTACTTTTTTATTAATTGTCTTCTTTATATTGTTAACCCACTCTTTAGTCTTATCCTTATTCCTTATCTCTATTGGTATGGGTATTATATTATATTCACTCTTCAGTTTATCAATATAATAGTCCTTACGTTCATCTAATCTATCAGTTGTTGTTTCCTCTAATACACTTATATTAAACCGACCCGTTCCAAGATTGTTTATGTCATTATATAAGTCTTTATGAGTATTATTTGTTATGTGTTCTTTCCATACCTTGTTTAATGGTAGAGTTGTAGTGCCAACATATTGTTTCTTATTTACTTTGTTGGTAATACAGTAGATTATACCTTGTTTTATTGCCATAGAATAGTGTAGTGTTCACGTATGTACATGTATATATGGAAATATTAACAAAAATATGGTTGCGTGTTGTAATTGATTCTCATTTGCAATAATAATTGAGAAGTGTAGATCTTATTGTTATCTTAGCGAGCATAGCATAAGACTCGGAGTTTGTCAACCCCACCGCCCCCAAATCTCGTCGAGACCTGAGCATTATGATCTAGTCGAGGTCTGCGCATCATAAGTCTCGACTAGCTTTCGCGCATTATACATCATCTCGACTAGAATGTTCACAAACCGTAACAAATCTCGACGAGTTCTCATAAATATGCTATACTTATCATATACCTCACACAATCTAGTCGAGCCATGTACGAATGGTCTTATGAGTATCTCGTCGAGCTTCCTGACGACGAGCATGAATCGTGCAAACATCTCGACGAGAATGCGCAGGCACGGGACGTACATAATCTCGTCGAGCTTGTGCCCATTCCTGATGCATGATATAATAATCTAGTCGAGATTCTAACACGCATCATACTCTATGTCAACTCTTCTCAGTCAAAAACGCAAAGTCTCGGTCGAGCTCGAGATCGACGCATACGCGGATCTAGACGTGCAGGTGCTGCGGGCGCTAGATTGGCACAAGATTCTCATGTTGGAATCGGATGAGACTGTAGCAGTCAGTGTGCAGGAGGGTGAGGACCAGATCGATCAATTATATTATTCTCAATAAGGATTCGTTATTGAGAAAGAGAACGTTAGCAATATTTTATGGCAGGATCCGTGACGAAGATTTTATAGTTCGTACCCTCGAACTTTTCTTACCCTTATTATAACAACTCGGCTGGTATGAATGCAACCTGCCATGTGCCACTAATTAAACTGTCACATTGAATCACCACGGGGTGATTTTTTGATGTATATTAATAGTGGGGAAACAAAACAGGCAGTTTCGTATCCGTAAATCGTTTTCCAGTTCAGTCTGGTCGGATGATGCACCACATGACGTAAGACCTCGTTTTTGTTTCTCTCACCCATTTTATTCAGGAGCACATGAACTATCCACACGGTGTGTATGACTTCGTCAAGTACGTTGATTCATTCTACGGTACCAATGATCCGCTGTACCCGCTGATCGACAACAACACGAAAGATCCGTTAAATCTTTATGATATCATGAGAGCAACAGTCAACTACGTTGATAAATGCATGAAAGGTGATTTAGAATTCGTGCATTATGTTTGGGGAGATGGTGATTCGCTTGACCGTGAGCGGGTCCGTGATATACTAATCGATGAATACAATTACGGGTACGTATCATGAGCGATCCAAGAACATTCGCGGTCCAACCTGCTTCGTGGTTTAACTTCGATCCAGATGGCGCCGTATACTGCGCGGACATTGAGACTGCTTACCGTGTAGCGCAGGACCAAACCAGGTTTAGTGATCAAATTATTTGGAAGATGACTGCAGGTGATCCGATACGATGGATCCGTGTGACAAAAGACGAAGTGGCACAGTCTGCTTACCAAGGTGCGTGATGTGCGGTTATAATAAGTACATACCACACAAAAGGAATTTATTATGCCCAATTGGTGTAACAACAGAGTTGACTTCTACTCTGACGATACCAGCAAGATTGCTGAACTTCGTGAAATCTTTGAATCACAAGATGTATTCAAGAAAATAGTTCCACCCCCAAACTGGGAGAAAACACCACTAGCACCAGAGGACGTGCAAGAATATTCGTTCTCAAAACCTCGTGGTGAAGTTGGTGAACTACCAGTCGTCAAGGACAAAGGATTCGGTAAGGGTCTATACTTTCCGTCAACAGATAATAATGATGACAGATGGTATGACTGGAATATCAACAACTGGGGAACTAAGTGGGACATTGACGGCACTGATTCAGAAATTGATGGTGATGATTATAGTTTTCAAGTCTGCTTTGAGACAGCATGGTCACCACCTGAACAAATCTACTATGCACTTCGTGAAAAATACGGAGAGACAGTTGACATTACGTGGTTCTTTGACGAACCAGGCGCCCAATGTGCAGGTTATTTGGGATCATAATGGCAAGGTGCGACGTATGCGGTAACTTTGATGAGAGTTACCGCCAAGAAATGGAATATCCGAAAAATTCGGATCACTGCATTCAAGACTATCAACCAGACTGTTATTTCTATTGGGACGCACCATTAGCAGAAACTTATGACTGGAGGGATCAGTTCCCACATGTTGATTGTATGTGCGACATATGTTTTGATATAGCAAATGCAGAAGGTAAAATCAAGTGGCAATGTGTCAGTTGTTAAAGTGTCACATGGGGACTTTCGTAGTCCCCTTTTTCGTTTATAATAAAAGAGTCAAGCAATTAAACCACACATGAGAAAAATTGAACTTGAAATGAATGAAGCGATCAGAAATGGTCACGCATGGTCTAAAGATAACACTTGCGTTACTTATGACCCTACAAACAAAATGAGTGCAGAAGTATTCTTGCATGGTAATCACATTGCCACAGTTACTGATGATTCGTTGAAACTCTACTCTGGAGGTGGTTGGTTTACTAATACCACTAAGTCCAGACTCAATGCACTTATTAATGAGTTTTGCGAACCAATGTCTAATGGAATTTTTCAAAAGAATTGGAACTGGTACGTTCGTGCATTTAATACAATCGTGCCTTTTCATGATGGCATTACTATCCCCGTGGTGTAATGACATTAAACGACAAACTGAAAAAAGAGAGGACGGGACTAACCGCCTCTCAATACAGCGATTTACAAGAATTGTTTGTTGATCGTTATGTAGATGGTATGACTACTAAAGATTTGGTGGAATACGTTTACAACGACATGATGCAGTATGTTGAGAATCAACCAGAGCAAGAGTTTTTGGATGATTGTAAGGACTACTGGGATGATGCTTATGATGAGATTATTGAAGAAATCAAGGAGGTCTCATGAATTTTTCAATCGGGGATAAAGTCAGAGACATTGAAACTGGCAGAGAGTGGTGGGTATTAACACTATTTCCCGAACTTAATAATGTAGTGTGTATCACTACTGACGAATCGCGAAGCACTCGCAAATCTTACAAACCTAATCAATTGGAGTTTTTATCATGACACATGAAGAAATCCGCAAGGCATCTACTGAAAAACTAAAGAGATATCTTAAAGAGGATATCCCCGTAGAGTTAGATGATATGATTAATTACGAACTTTACATTAGGGAATTTTCATGAAAACTAAACGTCAAATCAAACTATCCGTGTTAATGGACAAACTATGTGACCTCGGATGGGAATACACTTGTAATAGAATGTCACGTAGTGGTATGCAAACCTATGATGAGATTTTACAATACGTAGGAGCATTGGAATCTCATGAGCATTGGAATGAAGATGCATACAATGACAAACAATGTGACCATTAGTGGACAGTTTACAAAGTGGCACATGGGGAGGTTTACACCTCCCTTTGTCGTGTATAATAATAGTATAAACATACAGGTTCCACACATGTACGCAACTGATCGATTCAAATTAGACAGAGCACCAGTAGTCGCAGCATCCGATGCAGCAGATGAATTACTTGAAATTTTTAACATGTATCCACAGGAAGATGGTAGTGATGAATACATGGCGAGTCTATGCCGTGAAGTAGTCGCACATTTAAATGAAGCATTAGGAGTAGAGGACTAATGGGAAAAAAACAGAAAGAGCAAACAACAACAATTACTCTCACAATGGAACAGTATAATGAATTGGAGGGAGTAATCAGTAATGCACATTTTGGTGGGTATTATGACAGACTTAAGAAAGAACAACCCCAAGATGTAAAAACATACAAAGAGTTGTATGATAAGATTAATCTTGCAAATACTTTCGATTATAGGTGGGTCTAATGCCAAGATTAACAAGAGAATTCACAAAGGATCAAATTGAATACATCAGAGAGTGTATTTTATTTCACTATGATATGAATAGTGATATTAAAGAACACATCATGGATATTAACGCACAATGTCTTAAAAGTTTGAGAGCATATGACAGTTAATAAAGTGTCCACTTTCACTTGCAATTTGTCCCATCTTATGGGTATAATAGTATTATAAACATTCATTCCACACATGATACAAAAATTTATTGAAATTCCAAATACACCAATAAGGGAAGCAATCCCATATGGTTCGTTCGCTTATGATGTACTTTATGACATGGCACAACAATATGGTCATGCTCAACTTGTTTGGTACTCACTAAACGGAACAAGAGTTCTTGAAGGGGAGTACACTTCAAATGACTAATAGAGACGGAATCAACATTGAGTTAACACCAACTCAATTTGACTATCTTTATGAAGTAGTCATGTTTGCATATGAAATGGAAGTCCCAGAGCAGAAAGAATGGGACATGCAAACTTTTGATAATATGCTTCATAATGTCACCAATGGTAAGCGTACCATATTAAGTAACGACGTGAGAGGTATACTGTGACAGTTAACAAAGTGGCACAAGGGGGGTTTATTTTGATCTCCCTGTTGTTTATAATAAGTACATAACAAACAGGTTTCACACATGACCAAAACAGAAAGATTAATTAACAGAATCAAAGAAGTTCCAAACTTTGAAAACATGGCATACGTTTGCGAAGACTTCGCAACTTTTATTGACGAAGTTGCAGAGTGGGGAGTAGACCACATTGCACAAGTTGACTTTGACGATCCAGAGGTTAACGTCCCAATGATGAACGCATTTTTCGCATCATTCGGTTGTACACCATCAAATCCACATCCAGCAGGGAGGTACGCATAATGAGTTGCTTACAAAACGAAGAACTACTTGAACAAATTTTTGAAGAGGTACAGGAAGCATTCCCTTATCTCAGCACAGGTAAACAAATTGAAATTGCAAACAATCGCTTTGAGGACTTATGCCAATGATTGAGACATTCTTAACACTCGGTGCAATCGTTGTAATCGCTGACCTAAACGATAGGTTAAGCGAATATATCAGAAACAGAAAGCACTAATGTGCCACTCAACAAACTGGCACACTTCCTATACACGGTTCATATATAACCCCTTATAATAAGTACATACCACACAGGAGCATTCATGACTTCAACTTATCAAACAACTACAACAGACACAGATTATAACGGTTGGACTAATTATGAGACATGGAACGCAGCGCTATGGATAGGCAGCGACGAAGGATTATATGACATTGCAAGGAGAGCGATGGACTGGTCACACTTACTTGAGATCTTCAACAACTATGGCATAGACACCACAGGAGACGGAGTAAGATGGGACGACTCACTGATCAACTCATGTGAGATGGATGAAATGCTTGAGGAGTTATAACCTCTGGGCATTGGTCAGGCAAGGGTGGGCGACCCCAACGGAACATGCCCTTTATGTGTGGAGACCTCTGACCATATAAGACCCACTGCTATTGGGCATGTAAAACCGAGGAGGTGAGAGTCCCCATTGATTAATGACAAGTCAGTTAATCAAAAGATCATCCAAGCAGTAAGTCCCAACCGCAATAATACGTTAGGGGCAATGCTTATGCCCCTTTCTTATTGTATGTTATATCGCGTAGGTACCATCTAACCTACAGAGGTGACAATTCGACCTTTAAATACACTTTCAATGAAAATTTTTTCCGCCATATATAAACTCAGAGAGGGTCGATACAAATGAACTACCACGACGTAATGGAAGTATATAAGAGACCAATGAGTGTCAGATACATACCTCAGATTTTCTGGGTGCTTGTATTCATGGTATCATTGACTTTATTTCCTACTATCACTCATGCAAATCACTTACCCGTGATGTACGTTCAAGTACCTCAATGGGCAGATGACTGGGCAGTCTGTGCTGTTGATATACCTGATGCTAAATGTCATTGGTATGTGATAGCACCTGACAATACGTTCGGTGAAGGATTCTCTTGGGAAGACGCACCATGGTTTGATGCCAATGGATTGAATGATGTTGCACCTATGCAAGCATCAACAGTCGTAGAGAAATTACAAAAGAGATGAAGCACATTCGTAAAACAGTTATTCAACAAGATCCTCAAACGGGGGATCTGTATGTTACACTTCCTGAAGAAGTCCTTAAAGATCTCACATGGGAAGAAGGAGATGTGGTAGAATGGGAAATGAAATCAGAAGTTGAACTTACTTGTAAATTTATCGATGAAGAAGAGGATTTTTAAGCATGTACAATATTGTTATTAAAGATAAGATAGTTTATGATCATCTCTCAAATGAAGAGAAAGATAATACACTCAAGATGCTCAAAACAATCATTGATAATAAGTTACTTAATGATTTCAAATACACATTCGATGACATTAAAGTAGAGGAGGTTTATGACTTCGACAACTAGCGTAACGTATCATATTTACTTAAACGACAGATGTTTGTTTAAAAATTTAAATCAAGAAGAGTTTGATATAATATGGGGAAGAATATACCGTTCTTATTGGGATGGTCTTACATATACCGAATGTGTCGGTGATGTATGTACCGAAGAATCCTCTTATTGACAATGACTACATACTATAGTATGATAATGATGTAACCCACTCAAATTATGGCTAAAGGATTTACTGTAAAAGCAAAGACTCCGACTAAGGGAGGAAAGAAAAAAGAAATAGAATACGACTACGAAAAAGCAAAAGAACTTATAAAGGGAAAGGCAGTTGTACTGTGCCTACCTGGTCGTGGTTGTTCATATGCATTCATGAAGAACTTTGTTCAATTATGTTTTGATCTAGTACAAATGGGTGTGAGTATTCAGATCTCTCAAGATTACTCATCAATGGTTAACTTTGCACGTTGTAAGGTATTAGGTGCAAATGTTCTCCGTGGTCCTAACCAAATCCCATGGGACGGTAAACTCAAGTATGATTATCAACTGTGGATTGATAGTGATATTATCTTTAACTCTGCACAATTTCTGCAGTTAGTCCTTATGCAAAAGGATATTGCTGCTGGTTGGTACATGACCGAAGATGGACGCACAACTTCTGTTGCTCACTGGTTGGAAGAGCAAGACTTCCGTACCAATGGAGGTGTTATGAATCATGAAACTGGTGAAAGTATGCAAAAGCGCCGTAAGCCCTTCACGGTGGATTACACAGGATTTGGATGGGTACTCATCAAAAATGGAGTTTTTGAACACGAAGAAATGAAATATCCTTGGTTTGCTCCTAAGATGCAAGAATTTGAGTCTGGAGAGGTACAAGATATGTGCGGAGAAGATGTTTCTTTCTGTTTAGATGCAATTGCAGCAGGTTTTGATATCTGGTGTGACCCAAATATCAGAGTTGGACATGAAAAAACAAGAGTTATCTGATAGATATAACATTTCAATCAAGGGTGTATTGGCATGGAAAGACCTTTCAGAGGAAGAAATGTTCAATACTCTTGAAGATCTTGCCCATCAGTACTATGAAAAGGGGCATCCTAACTCAAAAGACATTAATGTAGAGGTAATTAAGTGAATACTATTGAAAGAAAACCGAAAAAAACAAGACAAGGGAAGGGTAGACATACAAAATATGCTTCAAGTTCCCGTAATTCCAAGAAAAAACGTCCTAGAGGTCAAGGATGAACCTAATTTGCAATCTTCCTGCTGAAAAAGTTTGGGTACGTAAGGAATATTTGCGAGATCATAAGGATGGACATGGTGAATTTGTAGAGGGTGTTTGGGTTTCGGCAAAATCGATACCTGGACGCGCTTTTTACTTTGAGACATACTTACCAGAATACGGTGCAATGTTCGATAAACTGCCTATTAGTGCATTTGTCAGAGCACCAAAGGCACCAGATCCTGATATGACACTTGAAAATCTCCAATTTTGGAACTGTATGGACTATGGAGTCGTGGCAATCAACAAAGGTTTCGTCTCTTCAATGGATTGTGAAGTCTATACAAGAGATCATGGGTTCATAAAAGGTCAATATTTGTTTACATTAGACAATTACCATGCAAATCCAGACGTAGTAGATAATAATGTAAGTGAAGTTCCACAAGAACACAAGTCTCATAACTGCATAGCACTCGAAAATGGACAGTTTGCACTGTATCCTAACAATCGGATGCGTCTATATGATCTTTCTATCACTCCTGAGATGCCAAAGAAACCTGATTTTAAGGTTTCTACTATAGAATATCAAGTTGAGGCAGGAACAGACTGGGGAAGACTAGGAGATACTGATGAATATTTCTGGGAAACACCAAAAGAGAGGTCAGTTAGCGAGTGGATTGACGAAAAAAGTGGAGAAATTGAGTAATTGTAAAAAAAGTTGTCGTTAATACGTATAAATAAATTTAAAGCCTCCATAATATGCCTATTTCTAATAGGATTACCTCAAAATCGTTCAAAGATATCAGTTTTTCATTCACACCACACCCAGTAACGAATGATTTAACCGTTGTTAAGAATGAAGATGCAATAAAAACAGCAATTAAGAATTGTGTGTTTACACTTCCTGGTGAAAAATTCTTTAATGCTCAATTTGGATCTCCTATAAGAGACACTTTGTTCAATTTGGTTGATGATGCAACTGCATCTGTAGTCGCTGATACAATTAAGAATACAATTCAGTTATATGAAACTAGAGTTAGTAATGTTAGTGTAGAAGTTGATTCTAGACCTGACCTAAATGCATTTGGAGTAACAATATTTTATGATATTATCGGGGATTTATCCTCAGCTCAAGCAATTTCCTTCATTCTAGAGGCGACAAGATAATGCCATCTAACAAGTTTACAAATTTAGACTATGAGGATATCAAATCCTCCATTAAAGATTACCTAAGAGCGAATACCGACTTTACTGGTTTTGACTATGAAGGGTCAAACATGTCGGTTCTTATCGATACATTAGCATATAACACATATCAGACTGCATTTAACACTAATATGGTTGTTAATGAATCTTTTATAGATTCTGCTACTCTTAGAGAGAACGTTGTTTCACTTGCTAGAAATATTGGTTATGTTCCTAGATCAAGAACTGCTGCAAAAGGTACAATAAGTCTTACTGTTGCTGATCCAACTAGTGTTATTAATGGAAATACACTGACTTTAAGAAAGGGTCTAGTTTGTACTGGTGATTCTTCTGGAACAACATATGCTTTTGCCATTCCAGAGGATAGAACAGTAGCAGTTGTAAATGGAGTTGCTGATTTTGGGCAGTTTGAGGTATATGAAGGAACATTATTATCAAAAGCATTTACAGTTAGTGGTCATAGTGAGCAGAAGTTTGTTTTAGATAATCCATTTATTGATACATCGACTATTAGAAGTGTTATTTTTAGACCTGGAGAGATTGGAGATGGTAGAAGATACAGATTAGTTGATAATATCGTTAAAATTACTAAAGACTCTGAAATTTTCCTACTTCAGGAGATTGAAGATGAAAAATATGAAGTTCTTTTTGGTGATGGATTCTTTGGTAAGAAATTAGATCCAAATACAGATATTAGAATCGATTATATTGTAACTGAAGGTAGAGAAGGAAACGGTGCTCGTAATTTTTCATTTGGAGGAGATCTTTATGATGGTTTGAATGTTAGTGTAAATCAGAGCAACCTAACTATCACGTTAACTACCGTTCAACCTGCCGAGAGTGGCGATGAGATCGAGTCAATTAACTCAGTTAAGTATTATGCTCCTAGGTTATATTCATCGCAATACAGGGCGGTTTCTGCAACTGATTATGAAGCGATAATTCAGCAAATTTATCCCGATACTGAGAGTGTTTCAGTCGTTGGTGGTGAAGAGTTAGACCCACCACAATTTGGAAATGTCATAATTAGCATCAAACCAAGAAATGCTAACTTTATTTCTGACTTTACTAAACAACAAATTACAACTGAGTTAAAGAAATTTGCTCTTGCAGGAATTAATCAACAATTAGTTGATCTACAAATTCTAACTGTTGAGTATGATTGTTTTGTATATTATAACAGTAATATATTCAATGATGTATCTACTCTTCAAACAAGAATCAGTAATTCTATTCAAAAGTATGCTAATTCCTTAGATCTCAATAAATTCGGTGGAAGATTCAAGTATAGTAAGTTCGTTAATATTGTCGATGATTCTGATAGATCGATTACGTCAAATATTACAAGAATCCAAATGAGAAGAGACCTTCGTGCAGAAATTAACGTTACGAGTCAATATGAATTATGTTATGGTAACCAATTCCACGTTAATTTAGAAGGTAGGAACATTAAATCCACTGCTTTTACTATCAGAGGAGAAAGTGCACCTGTTTACTTTAGTGATGAACCAGATGGTAGCACAACTACAGGAAGATTAACTATTGTTAGCGTAGATAGTAATGGTGAAGTTGTTACTATAGACGGTAATGCAGGTACAGTTGATTATATGCATGGAGAAGTTCTTATTAATTCAATTTTCATCACTGGAACTTCTTTAAGTCAAAATATTATTGAAATACAAGCAACTCCAGAGTCTAATGATGTCATAGGATTAAAAGATTTATACCTCAATGTAGATTTATCTAAAAGTACTATAAATATGATTAAAGATACGATTAGTTCGGGAGATCAGATTTCTGGAGTATCATATCCAACTTCTTCTAGCTACACTAACGGATCACTAACTCGATAGAATGATAAACAAGAGAGTTAAAATAAAAGATGTTATTGAGAGCCAACTTCCTCGGTTTGTATTAGAAGATAACCCAAAATTTGCCGATTTTCTAAGACAATACTACATTTCTCAAGAATTTCAAGGTGGTGCGATTGATCTTGCGGAAAATTTAGATCAATACATCAAATTAGATAATCTGGTTGATAATGTAATTAATCCAGACATTATTTTAGAGAGAGCGTGTACATCTACAGACACTGATATTGTATTGTCTAGTTCTGATGGTTTGCCTGATGAATATGGTTTATTAAAGATTAATGATGAGATCATAACATATACTGAAAGAGATGGTAATACTGTTAAGGGTTGTATTAGAGGGTTTAGTGGTATATCAAAGTATAGAGATGAAAACAACCCTGAAGAGTTAATTTTTGAATCTACAGATGCATCTTCTCATGTTTCAGGAGTTGTTGTATTTGACACAACTGGATATACTGCTGCCGATTATTATTATCAGAGTGCCACCATCACTAAAATGTTTGGCATTATTCGTGTTAGAGCTAGAGGAACTAGTGGTAGAAGTACTCCCACTACATTCAGACTAGGTATCAAGAATATTGATAATGATTTTTACCAATTAAGTAATGCTAATAGAGATGTAAATACAAATGATTTAACCACTCTTGGTATTGATTCTCTAGGTTTAAATCAAAATATTGTAATTGATGAAGGTGATACAATTGAGTTTATTGTAAATGCACAGGGATTCCCTCTTTGGATTCAAAGTACAGGTAATGGATATGATACAACTACAGTTTTAACAACTGGTATTACTAATGCTGGAGCAAGTACAACTACAGCAGTTCAAAATCTTAGTGTAGAATTTTTAAAAGAGTATTATATTAAATTAAAGGAATTATATGCTCCTGGTTTTGAAGATAGAACCTTAAGTTCAGGTATTAATGTAGGAAATTTCCTTAAAAATACAAATTCTTTCTATAAAACAAAAGGAACCAGAGAATCATTCAGAATTTTATTTAATGTTCTTTATGGTAAAAAGGTTCAAGTAGTTGACCTTGAAGATTTTGTTGTCAAATCATCTACTTCTGATTATTTAAGAAGAGCAATTGTTGTTGTAAAAGCGATTAGTGGAAATCCTCTATTACTTACTGGTCAAACTCTTTATCAAGATGAAGACCCAACTAATGCAGATGTTCAACCTGCGTCTGGTCCTATTTCTGAAGTAGAAATTTTTACTAGACAAGGTGAAGAGTTTTATAAAATTCCTCTTTTTGTTGGATTCAACGAACAGTCTTTGGTCTCTGT
>Ga0209348_1001243_pt1 | contig 12449 bp, 8 predicted proteins | sample ETNvirenome_2_30_FD_184065 | JGI IMG/M metagenome (GOLD analysis project Ga0209348, IMG submission 184065) | Marine viral communities from the Pacific Ocean - ETNP_2_30 (SPAdes) (version 2) | ecosystem: Environmental > Aquatic > Marine > Oceanic | place: Pacific Ocean | collected 2013-06-22 | reverse complement strand
AATTTAACTGTACCTGAATTCGATAATAACCCTCTAAACTTAAAAGGTGCATTAAGTAAATCCGGCTTCTATACTTTTTAATTAAATATTTTAATGGCAAATAAAACATATACCGATTTTAAATTAACTCAGGATAGTTACGCCGCGTTTGATGCATTATCTTTAAAAGAGTTAATTCAAGAAAGATTAAACGAAGAAGGGGTATATACTGATTCATCTTTTGAAGGTAGTAATATGTCATCTATAATTGATGTAATATCATATTCCTACCATTTACTTTTATTTTATCTTAACCAAACATCGTCCGAAACAATGTTTACTGATACGAACATATATGAAAATATGAATCGTATAGTAAAATTAATAGATTATAAACCTAAAGGTTATCAAACTTCATTATTGTCTTTTAACGCAACTGCAACAGAAAATTTACCAGCTAACACATACACTATACCAAGATTTAGTTTTTTAAATGTAAACGGTAAACAATTTTCATTTATAAAAGATTCAACTTTTAATAAAACGACTTCAGGATTTACAAATTTAACTGACTTTTCAAATGATAATTTATTAAGGCAAGGTCAATATTTTGAGTATCCAGGTATTGCAGCTTTAGGTGAAGAATTTGAGATAGTAACATTATCATTAAAAGACCCTATTACTAATGAACCAATAAAAATAGATTCTGAATCTATTAATGTTTTTGTAAGAGATAATAATGACGGGTTAATAAAAGAATTTACCAGGACTAATAACATATTTTTAGAATCTCCTGGTTCAAGAAAATATGAACAACGTTTAAATGAAAATGGTTTATATGAAATAAAATTCGGTAATGGTGTTTTTAGTAATGTATTGAATGAAAATGATACCGTATTAATATATTATATAAAAAGTGACGGGCAAGCTGGTAAAGTATCTGCTGGTAGTGTGAATGGAGCAGGTTTAAATTTCTTCAATACCCCTCAATTTAATTTAATTAAATCAAGAATTTATGATTCTAATTTTAATCTACTAAACAATAAAACAGCTCTATTTGTTAACTTTAGTAATAGTGTAGATTCTACAGATGCAGTCGATATAGAAAGTGTTGATTCTATTAGAAAGAATGCATCTAAAAACTTTCAATTGCAGAATAGATTAGTAACAAAACAAGATTTTAGTAACTTTTTAGATATTAATTATTCTAAAATATTAAAAACTTTTAGTATCGCTAATAATAGAGAGTACGTAAAGACTTATTTAAAATATTTTTATGATATAGGGTTAAATCAACCTAATAGTGATTCGAGATTGCTTTTTAACCAGGTTAATTTTTCTACAATCAATCAAGATAATAATGTATATATGTTTTTAGTACCTAAACTAAGAAATGTTGATGAAAATAATAATTTATCTTTTTTAAATAAATCTCAAAAATCTTCTATAGTAAACGCAATGCAAGATAGAAAATTATTTAATGCAAATATAGTACCTATGGACCCAGTTTATACTGGATTTACTTTAGGCGTTCAAGGGCCGTCTACAGAAATATTAAATTTAGATATTTCTGCTACAACAAATTTAGTGGTTAAGAGAAATGTTTTATCTAATTTAAGTGAAACAAACGTTAAAGACAGAATTAATAATATTTTTAAGAATTACTTTAACGTGGTAAATATAGGTCAAATTATAAGTTTAGATGAAATTAAAGCTAGCATATTGCAATTAGATGGGGTCGAAGGAGTAGAAACTGTAAGAGAAGTAGATGGTACAAAATACGTTACTCCAAATATAAGTTTTATTGCTTATAATCCTATTTACCCTGAAAAAGATATTACCATAGTAAATGAAGATATACAATTACCATTTTTTAAATATGCATTCTTGAAAGACCAAAGTATACTTAATAACATAGTAGTTGAAAATGTCTAAATTAAATTACAGTTTTGAAAATGATTATAGTGGATTATCATCAATCTATTGCCCATTTACTTTAAAAAATAGATTTGGAGATAATATTGTTGACCCAGATTATCTTGCAGGGTTTACTAATACTGCACCAAATGTATCATCAGTATATACAGGACAATTTGGTGGGTTTACTATTATACCATCTTTCTTAAGCGCAGATAGTAACGTAAGTGATGTTAAATATTTTGTAGATTTTGGCGACGGTACTGTTGTACAAAATACATTATCATCATTCCATCAATACGAATTACCAGGCGATTATAATGTTACTTTAGTTGTATATACAAGTTCAGGACAAATTTATAGATCATCACAAACGTTAAATTTAAAAGTTAGAGATGTAGTTTCAGATAAAATAATATTGTCAAAAACAACTGATAATCAGAATGCTTCTGAAAGCACAGTTCAATTTTTTATAACTAGATTTAATAATGTTACATCATCCTACGTATTAAGCTCTTCAAACTATAAAATTAATCTAGCTGCTAAAGGTAATATTACATCGCTAGTAGGTGAAAAAAAATATTTAGCTGATGATACATTTCAATACACCACTAGTAGTTTCTTCTTTAATGAAATAGGTAAAAATTTTAAAGTAATAGATAGCGTTGAAACTGATTCAACCAATATATATGCTGAATATATTAATAAGGAAATAATATTTAGTTATGAGCCAACAATTAATAATTTTTTCGTCGGAACGTCGGGAATAGGTTCATTTTATTTTTATGAACCAACGACAAGTATTAGTATGCCTCTTTACCCCCTTGTCTAACTTGTTTCTTAAATTAAATATTATTAATGGCGTATGAACGTAAAAATTTTAATGAGCTAAGAAACCTTAATTTTAGTAGTAAAGGTAATAAGTTCGATTATGCTGGTAAAAATAAATTTACTAGTCAAGGATTTGCTTATATTGATTACGATTTAAATCTAAGTGCTCAAAGTTCATTAATTAAAAACTATACTTCTAATGCCTTAACTAATAACTTAAACGCAAAAGATATTCTTAAATTTAACAAATTAAATTTTAGAAAAGATTTAAATACAACTTTTAATTTTAAACCTTTAGATAATACTTTATCAGCGTTTTCAGTTGCTACTGCTTTAACTAATAAAAAAGATAATGATAGTATATTAAAGTTATCTACAAAAAATACATCAACTTCTAATGGTCAAGCATTTTTAGTTGATTTTTTAGATGATAAATATTGTACTGTATCAATGATAGACGGCGTTACAAAAAAATTCTTATATAGAGAAGAAGATAACGTAGGATTGGTTTTTAGATTTTTAAATAGCAATACAATTGATACCAAAGCATTAACTTCAAACTATTATTTTGAATACAATTATGACACTGATAATAATTATTTAAAATTAAAAAATAATAATAAATTAGTAACCACTGGTACTAGACCCTTAACATCGACTTCTACAGGATTATCATCAAGTGACGGAGGTACGACTCAATTTGTAGCTACTATTGTAAGTGTATCAAATATAAATACTGCTGTTCTTTCAACAGCAGATGTTATTAACTCAAGAAATGGATTAATTAAAGTTGACCCGCAACTAGATATAACAGGCCAAGAATTTTTAGATCAATTTGTTTATTATGATTTTGTAAATGATTATAAGTTAAGTGACGAATCTTTATCAGCTATAAATTACAACTTATTAACTTATTTTCCGTATAATAGTATTTCATTATCTAGTTTTGATGTAAGTGGGTCAGATAATAATTTTTATGTTGATTTAGATTTCTTTAATTTGAAGAATCAACTATCAAATAGCAACATAGTTCATAGTGAAAGTGTTTTAGATGACCCCACACATCAAAGAAAATATTATAATATAACTAATAGTGATAGCACTGAAAAATCTGAAGAAAATTTATCATTAAATTATACTTTCTTTAATAAGGAATATGAAATATTTCCTAATAAAATGAATAGAATTACAATGCCTGAAAGTATATTTCCTTTCAAAAAAATTAATATTAATGATACTACTTTAGCTACTAATGGAGCTTTTGCTGCTAAATCACCATATTTTTCTGATAAAGTTTTTAAAAATACTGATAAAAATCAAAATACTCTAGCAGAGCAATTTGAAGAAACTGAAGAGTTTTTAGTTGATCAAGATGATCAAAGTTTTATTGCATTGCAAGATGATAATATTTTAGGTTTTCAAAATTTGAATGAAATACAATCTAATGATCTTTTTGGTACATATCTTTGTACTTGGTTAAAAGATGAAGGTTCTGAAGCAGTTTGGTATGATAGATATTATCTCCCTGATACTAAAAGTTTTCAAGTTTCATTAACTGGTACTGCTACCGAAAGTAGTTTTGATAATTTATCACAAGCTAAACAATTTTTTGAAAAAAATAAAGTAGGCACTTATTATTTCGATGTTAGGAGTAATTTAACTTTTGAACCTAATGCATCATACTTATACCAACGTATAGGTAAAGATTATATTAATTCAATGATTTCTAATCAAGAATCTAAATTAGTAAAAAGTAATTTCGAAGTGTTATCTTCAGGTGGTCAAGTTATAACTACCGATTCATTTAATCTTAATACTCTTAAAGGCTATGATAGATTTAAGATAGATGAGTTTAAAGAAAAAAGTTTTCATATAAGTTTTGATTTAGAACTTGATTCTTTATCTTCATTTGATGCTTACCAATTAATGGGTAATCTTTATAATGATGGGGTATCAGTTAAAAGTAATTTTTACTTCACTCCTTTTGTTTTCTTACCTTTCAAAAATACACTTAACATATATGATTATCAATTTAACTTAATTAATTCAGTAACTATAAAAGGTATTACAGATATATTAGATGTTTTATATATGGAGCAAAATAATGATATTGTACTTATATGCTCAAATAAAATTTTAAAAATGAATGTTTTCGGTACTATAGTAGCTGAAAGAGATTTAGATGGAGGATTTAATGATCCTCTACTTATAGAAATATGTAAATCATATAAATCTAAAAGTTATTATGGTACAAATAATGCAGTAATATTTACTAATGATTATAATGCATCAGAAAGTTTAGGTTATAATATAGATTTAAATACTTTATTAATAACGGATCTTAGATTACCGATTAATACTTTATCAGCAAGTAATAGTTTAGTATATTCTTCAACTAGTGGTAACTTTGTACCTATTCAAGGATTTAGACCTTTAAATGTAAATAAAGATTTTATTATTAGTTTAGATCAAGATGAAAGATTTATATCACAACAATTTATACCTGGTGAAGCATTTAGGACATCACAAACTCTATCCGGCACATTTTTAAGTGGCATTAACGCAGGAAGATCATTTAATGGACCTTTATATCGTCAAATAATTCAAGAAAAAGATAGTACTTACGATAACTTCTTCGATTTTGTACCAGCAGGTAACAACAGATTAATTTTTGATAATTTAGTAGAGTTTGATGAATTAACACCTATTGTTGATTCAGTTAATAGTAGTATAACTGATATTAATTCAATAGAAGAAAAAATATATATTCAAAACTTCGAAAATGAAAGCGGTAATGTCCAAGTAATTAATACAGATAGATTCTTCTTATCTTCATTCCCTTTACAAGCAAGAGCTGTTTCAGGGATAGGAATAGATTTTATACGTGAAGATAATAAATGGAAATTATTAAGTTTTTCAAAAGATCTTACTGGTAATACTTTAGTTGATAAATTTGACACTGTTACAGGTGCAGTTGAAAATACATATACTTTAAATATAAGCGTTAACGACCCCACGTCTAAAAATATATATTATACAAGTAATAAATTATTTGTAGTATCAGCCGCATTAGGCTTTCCAGCATTAAGTAGTACTTTTGCTCCTAATATAACTGCAGGTACCCCAACAGGTTCATTAAGTACTAACTCAATGAATATTCAAAAATATCAAAGAGTAAGCAGAGAAGATTATGCTAAACTAATTGACCCAACTATCGGAGCAACAGGAGGAGCAGTAGGAGCAGGAGTAAAAACTTACGTATTAGATAATTTACCTGTATTGTCATCTAATAGACTACATAATACCTTTACTAATGCAAACATATTAAATAGTAAATATAAAGATTTTCAAGATAATATTACATTTAAGATTGCTTTTGATACTTCAATTAATGCTTCAGTTAGCGCCGTGAACTGGGACAAAGCAGGGCCTCCAGTATCAGCATACGGTTTTGATTCTTTTAATTGGAACCAACCACAACAAGGGTTAAGCGCATGGGATGGTCAAATTACATCTCAGTCTTCTGCATCAGCAGCTAATTTTGAATTTTTATTCAAATTACCAAAAATAAATATAGAAAATCGAATTAATATGGATTTTAATTTAAATACGGGATTAATAAAATTATATAATAATAGTGTTAATTTTGGTACTATAACTTTTAATCCTAATTATGTTACAGTTAATAAATTTTTAACACCTGATATATTTGTTAATACGCAAAATATTAATAACTTACCTCTTGAAACAGTTTCAAAAACTTTTTCTGGAGATCTATTTAGAAGTAAAGGCGGTACAATTAAAAACTTTAAACTGTATAATACTTCAATAAATCAAGATTTAGTTAACTATTTAAATTTAACTGACCAGGATATTGATTTATTGTATTTTGATATGTATGACGGTACAAAAAATGATATAGAAGAAATAGATAGTTTATATAACTATAAGATACCAGGTAGTAAAAATAATGCAGGTAAGGTGCATATAAAAAATATAGAAGTTGATGATAGTAATGTTGAAAGCTTGATACAATATGTACATAGTAATTTAGTGCAACAATCTCCAGTAAATATGCAGCAATTTGCATATGTAGTTAATAATAAAGAATATCATGTAATGGATAACGGAGATGTAATGACTGGAGATACTCATAGTAGTGATGCGTCATATATTGGATCTACTAACTCATCTAGTTTAAATATCAATAATAACACGACCGATAATGATAATGATACAACAGGAGGAGGTTACTAATGGCTTACGGTTATACACCACAAAATAATAATATAACTTCTTCTAATAATACAACATCTGATATAACTACTGAACCTATATTAGATACATCAATACCTGTTACAACTCTCTCAGGTAATATTTACCCTACAAGATTTTATTATACACATGGTAGAGATTTTATTTTTGAAGGTCAGCCTTACATAGGTTATGTTAATATAGATGAAAATAATATTCCTTATAAAAGTAAAAATGAACAAATTTTTAAACTAAACCCCATTGAAAATGTTCATAATGATAATATTTTCGATAACAAATATTTTGATACTACTATTTTTTCTAATTTAGATTTTTCTTTTACTTTAGATGATATTTTATTTAAACCTAATGAACTCATTAATAAAAATTCTATAAATTATAAACTTGATAAATTATATGATAATTTTAAAAAAGTATATAATTATACTACATTAAGTGACCCTTTAATACCTGATAACTTTCCAGCATATATAACTTTAAGTTCTAATGCCAATACAGATGACCCTGCATTTGGTGTTAACACTTCCTTTCAAGTAATTAGTACCAGTGAACAGTTTGTATCAGCAGGGTCTGTGGCTTCAGATTTTTACCCTCCTTTATCAACTTTCGATAATAAATTTTTAGATGCAAAAAATACAAGTATTGAATATATTAGAAGTGAAAAAGCTGATAATTTATATACTATGTTTATTAGTATAAGTAGTAAATTATTTGCATTTCAATTAAATGATGAACATACTACATTTACTTTCCAAGCTAGTTCTTCTAACTTAGGTAACGTATTGAATCAAATAACTTTTGAAAATATTTCTAGTCTTGCTACAAATGGTAAAGATATCTTATACATTAATGATGCTAATAAAAATTATATCCATAAAGTAGATGTCAGTGAAATAGTTAATGAAGATAGAACAGGTTTAAGAAGATTTAATCATGTTGATACAATAGGAGGTAAAGGTGAATATGATGTTAATTTAAAAAGTAATTACCAAATAGCATACGGTAATGATTCATTATATTGTTTTACTCCTGATACGAATGGTATAAAAAGATTTACTAAAGACTTAAAATTAGTAACGGAATATTTAAATGATATTTACTTTAAGACGCATCCTATACAAAATATTTCTTATAACGAATTTCATAATCAGTTATGGGTGTTAACTACTGATTTTAATGTAATAATTCTAGATGGTACTAATATGACCGTAGTTGATAGATTTGAATTTAATGCTAATAAATTTAGTTTTGAAATACCTCTTATTGCTAACTTTAGAGAAGAACCAAGAAAGATAGTATTTTCAACTAATAATAGTAATATATATTATCTGTTTACTAATAAAAATATATATAAGTATTACGTTAATAAGAAAAAAGAATTAATTAACAGATTCACTATTGATTTATCTTTCGACGATGCCGTATTATGGAATACTATTTTTACTCAATGGAGTGCTACTAATCTAACATGGGATGAAGTACCTAATTTTGATAGATTTTTCTTTGTTAATAATCCTGCAGTAAGTGTTCAAGATAATGAAAAAAATCAAGAAACAATATTAGGGTTTGCAAACACTAGAACATTTAAATTTGTTGAAAAAAATGATGAGGTTAGTTTATTATCTAATGAAAATCCTGATTTTTATAAAAGAAGTGAAATTTTATTAGAAGATGAAATGTTTAATAATATAACTTATAATTTAGCTTTATATAAACATTTATCTAATATTAATATACTATTACAAAATTTAAATAAAAAGGTTGTAGCTAAATTTAATACCGATCAATATTTATTCTTTGATGATTTTAATGAATTGACAGGTGCTGATAAGTCAGCTTATAGTGTATCAGACCCTAAACAATTCTTTGTAGGTATAAATGAAACGTTAAATGGCAATACTTTGAATAGAACAATTACTGAATTATATAATTATCAAAAGAGGATTTTAGAATTAATACAGGTTAATAGGGTAGGTAAGCGGATACCTGCTTTGTCTACTGTAGTTATTTAATAAATATTATTATGGCAACAGATTTCGAATCATATAGAGGTAAGCTTATTGCACTAACATTTGGTAGTGTAATTAAAATTGGCGATAATGATCAGTTACCTTTCAATACAGTTGGTAGATGCGCAAATGTTGTTTTTGAAAACTGCTTAAGAACTAAAGAACCTAATGCATTAGCTAACTTAACTGATGGAGATGGAGCAGTTACATCATTAGCAATAGGCGCTCAAAATGCAGGTGCTAAAATATTTGGACCAGTTCAAATTTGCAACGTAGCAGGAGATACAGGTGAACTAACAACATGTACGTTTTTAAAAGTAGATGGGGGTAATATATGCGCTACAGATGACATTACTGCATCCTGTGAAATAAAAGGACATACTGTTATTGGTACATCAACAGTATGCAGTTGCGGTAATCTAGCAGCTGATGGAGCTGTAACAGGCAATAGTTTAGCAATTACAAATGATATAACAGGAGTTAATATAACTGGATCAGCTCAGGTTAAAGGTGCTACTTTATGCTCCACAGGAGTAATAAGAGGTGATGATGATATTATTGCGTTTGCAACATCTGATAAAAACCTTAAAAATAATGTAAAGGTTATTGAAAACAGTAATAGTATTATAAATTCAATTAATGGTTATGAATTTGATTGGAAAGATGGAGCTAATAAAGAGGGGCATGATTATGGAGTTATAGCTCAGGAAGTAGAAGAAGTAATGCCTGAAGCGGTTAGAAAAAATAGCAATAACTATTTATCAGTTAATTATGAAGCACTGATACCTGTATTAATACAAGAGGTAAAAAATTTAAATAATAGAATAGAAACATTGGAGAATAAAATAAATGGCTAGTTTAAACGGAAAAGATATCAATAATACATATCAAGGGCTTATAAAGAGTCTTGATAACGATGAAATAGCCACTAAGACTCAACTAACAGATGGTCTTGGAAATGCTCTAGCATTATCAGTTGGTACAGCAGCAGGTACGCAAGGTATAGATGTATGTGGTAATGTTGTTACAACTGGTAATATTAATGTAGGAAATGCTTTAAACGTGACTGGTATTACTACTTTTAGTGATACAGTTAATATTAGTGATAAAAATTTAAACGTCACCGGTTCTGGTAATGTTTTAATAAATGGAAGTTTAACAGCAAATGCATTTAACTTACAAGGTAATGGAGTATTTTCAGGTACAACTACAATGTACCAACCTTTAAGTGTTTCTTCCACTACAGTTATAGGCGATGCTTCGACTTTAAATACACAAGCAGCTGCTTTAAGTGTTAACGGTAATACAACAGTTACAGGTGATTTAAGTGTAATGGGAGATATTATTGCATTCTTTGATCAATATTCTGATTTAAGATTAAAAGAAAATATTCAATCTTTAGACAGTAAAATTTATTTTGATAAACTGAATGCTTATACATTCGATTGGAATGAAAAGAGTGGTCAAGAAGGATCAGGTAAAGGTTTTATAGCTCAGGAAGTAGCAGAAGTAGACCCATCATTAGTTAGCGACAGAAAAGAGTATCTAAAAGTAGATTATGTTAGCTTTATTCCAATACTATTTGCTGAAATTCAAAAATTAAGAAAAGAAGTTGATGAATTAAAAGCTCAAATTTAACCTAATGTATAGGTTAAATTTTGCACACCTTGAGCAGTTGATAAAGTCTTATAATCAGTTGCATCTCTATTACAACTAAACGCAACACCTACTCTTGCATATCTAGGAAATTTAGTTAAGAAATTTTCATTATTCTTTTCATTAGGGTTAATACCTGATAAATTAGCTATGTTAATATAATCATAACCACTTAAAATATCTACAGACATATTTAACAAAAATGCTGAAAATTTAATCCTATATGTTAATGCTCTATCTGAATATTCTAATAAATTATCACCTAAAGTTTTATATCCTGTTGACAATATCGGTAACGTAGCAGTGGTATTCATATGAGTTGCTACAGAATATTTAGTAGATATATTTCTTTGATTAGAAGATAAAGCATCTGTTAAAACTCTATTCGTTATTGAGAATGGGGTCCTGTTATCATTACCTCCACTACAAAATTCAAATGTGTTTAAACCGTAGCCTCCTCTACCATCTATTGCTACAGATGCAATATGGTTAAAAAAAGGAGCAGCTGCAGATAAACCTCTGTTAGTATAATAATGGTGACTTAATCCCCCAGATCCGATGTAGGATCCTCCTCCATGCATTGATGGAGTTTCAACTTCTCCATCGCCCCATAAAACATTAAAAATATCATTCCTAGGAAAAGTAGATAGCCCCACTATATCTGCAGTAGAAGTTTGTATATCAGGAAAAGTATAAATAGGTATACCGGAATCAGTTGCTAATTTTATATTAGGTAATAAACCTAAACCGTCGCCAGAAAGAAAGGGCGTGTATCTTGTTTTATACGGCACATTATCAAACATATCAGTAGAAGTAAGAAAAACTGCTATACCTTCACCGCTAGATATTGGGTAAGTAGTTTTAAAAGAAACATAATTGTCTTTATATAAATCTAAATTTTTATCTTTAAACACTACTTTACTAGCTTTTTCTATCAATGACATACTAATATTTATCATAAAAATAATGGATTACAAATATTAGTACTATATAATAATATAGTGGATAAATATAAACAATTAGTTGAAATTCTAAGAACTAATATAGATAGCAAACATGTAGGTTATTTAAATGAAGCTCTTTCTTATGTTGAAAAATTTGGAATGTATGATGAGTTTGTAAATTTTGTAGAAAAGAATATGAAAAGTGCACCGTCTTATTTAGATGTTGTTTATGCTTTCTGCAATGACTGGGACTTATTTTAATTGATTTCTAACAAATAAATTTTAAATATTATTATGGCAAAACAAAATTATGTAATCTTTAACCCTGAAGGCGGTCTAGGAAAAATTATAGCATCTACAGCAATGCTAAAATATATCGAGAAGAAATATCCTGATCATAAAATTATAATTGTATGCCCTTGGGCTGAGGTATATTTAAATAACCCTCGTATAGAAAGAGTATTTAAATCCTTTAATACACCATACTTTTATAAAGATTATATTCAAGATCGTAAATCTATTGTATTGAAAGGTGAGCCATATTTTCAACCTAAACATATGTATCAGTCACAACACTTAATTAAATCTTGGTGTGACTTATTTGATTTAGAATTTGATGGTAAAATTGAACCTGAACTTTATTTTAACTCAGTTGAAAAGGAAGAATATGCAGGCAATATTGCTACCCAGTTTAAAAAGCCTGTTTTATTATTTCAAACATCTGGAGGTCCATATGAAGATGAAAAATCATATTGCTGGACTAGAGACTTTCCTATGGGTCAAGCCCAGATTCTTACCGATGAACTTTGTAAGTCATTTGATATTGTCCAGGTAGGTA
>Ga0209348_1001241_pt1 | contig 12464 bp, 14 predicted proteins | sample ETNvirenome_2_30_FD_184065 | JGI IMG/M metagenome (GOLD analysis project Ga0209348, IMG submission 184065) | Marine viral communities from the Pacific Ocean - ETNP_2_30 (SPAdes) (version 2) | ecosystem: Environmental > Aquatic > Marine > Oceanic | place: Pacific Ocean | collected 2013-06-22 | reverse complement strand
TTACCAATCTCTATCATTATCAAATAAATTTAAAAAAAATGTTACTAATCCAAAAAAAAATATCAATCCAATAATTATTGCACTTGTTTCACTCATCCTATAAATTTAAGTATTTTACTATTGTTTCCAAATAGATGTTTATTTTCTATTAACAATTGTTTGTTCATAATGATTTCTTTAAGCTCTGGAGTTATCATGTGATAATTCTCATCTCTCATATTAAATAAAGCCATATTTACTATTTGTTTCATTTCATTTAACCATTTACCCCATGTATGAGCATTAACAAAGCCATCATGCTTATTTATACCATTATCAAAAGCCATTTCGATACATTCCCAAGATAATCTTGCATATCTTCTTTTTAAATCTTTAGCAAGTTTTTTAGCAAGTAACATAGTTGTTTCTGGTTCGTGATTATGCTGTCCAAGAGCTATATAAGTCTCACTCAATAGATCAATGCATTTTTCTTCTAATTCATTTAATGTAATATTTTTAATCATTTTCTGGCTTTTTTTAGTAATTCTTTTGCTTTTAAATTTGTTGAGATATGTTTATGAATTTGGCTCATTCCATCTTTTTTCTGGGTTCTTTGCTCCCATGTTCTGATTGATGCTTTCCAATCTTTCATCTTATTTTTTCCAATCATCCAGCCTTTAGATTCATAGTAATTAAAAAATGTTTCTGCATTTATATTATTATTTCTTTCGGTGCAGTATTCTCTTATTTCACTAATTTCTGGCTTTTTAAATCTTGGAGAGTACTCTATTGATACTTTATTATTTTTTACTTTATTATTTATAGTATTATATTGTGTTCGGTTTTCAGTATCTTGGTTTTCTGGATACACAAAATAAGGATTCTCAAAAACAGTATATTGATAGCCAGCTATTCTATTACCATCTCTTATCATTTTTCTTTCAATATAACCATTAGATATTAATTCATTAATAGTTGATGCAATTGAGCTTTTGCCCTCTTTACATATTTTAGAAAGTCCAGCAACGCTTAACTGCCAATGAGTAGAAAGTGAAAGAATCAAGCTAAGTAACCCTTTGGCTTTTAATGATAGATTTTTATTTTTATAGATACGATTACAAACAGTAGTATAATCTTTGCTTTTTATAACTCTTATTACTTCCATTACTCAAATAAAGTTGTTTGACCAGTCCCACCAAACATCATAGTTTGTTGCTCTAATGAGTTTAAAACCCTTACTTGAGTATGTATTCTTTGTTTAAGACTAATTATACACTCTTCAAGTTCTTTTAGGTTATCAGCTATATAGTATCCATTATTAGCACTACAAAGCCCAAATATTAAGTTATTTACTCTAATATAGCTAATTATTTTTCTTAATCTTGGGGGTGAGATGTACATTGCTTCACAAATTTTATCTCCAGTTATTGCATTCTTTCTTCCTTTTTTAGTATTCAATCCTTTTATTATTTGAGGAAGCTTTTGCTTTTCTTGATCTGTTAATTCAAATGTTATGTTTTCGTAATTTTTCAGCATCTAATTCTATTTTTTCAAATTTATCTAATAATATTTCTGATTTCATTCTTAAATACTTTAACTCAGAAATCAATAAATCTATGTTCTCAACATTTGTATTATTTTCTAAATGATTTACAAAAATTGTATAATCTCTTATTGTATCCTTATCAAATTCCAATAATTCACTAAATTTTTTAACATGATAAACTGATGTTGAATGATCTATGTTCTTAATATATTTATTCATATGTAAATGCTTTACATGCAAAGCTTTATGTAAATAGTAAATTAAAAATCTCTTTGCATGAATAATATTGTGTTTTCTGGATTTCATATCTAATATTAAATGTTCTTTAGCATTAAACATCTCAGAAAGAATTGAAACAGCTAAATTTTTTATATTATCTACGTTTTTAGAATGGTAAGTCATCAGTTTTTGGTGTTACGTTGGTTTGTTTATAATCTTCTTGTAATACATATTGAGTAAACTTTTCAGCTAATTTTATAACCTCATTTGTATCACCTCCATTTGCTATTACAAAATCAATAGCACATTTTAAAGAAGATTGTCTTATTATTAATTCATCTTTTGTGCTTGGGTATTTTATAAGCTGACCCCCTCTTGATTTATATTTCTTTTCAAATTCAGTAAATACTTTAAGAGTACCCTTATCATTAATTTCATATTCTATCTCTTGCCCCTCATATAATCCAGAATCATCATTCTTCTTATATATTTTACCAAATTCACCATTATCAAGTTCAATCTCATATTTGAACAATTCTTTAAATTTACCATCTCCTTTGATGCTTTTTACTTTTGCTTTCATATTAATTCATTTATTAGGTTATACATTAAATAAGCTAAAAGAAAAACCAAAGTACACATTACAAATTGATATTGAATTTTATCAATAAACTTCCAGAATCTATTTCTGTAATAAGTATCTACTTTGTATTTCTTAGAGTTATTATTAAAATTAGAGGGACATCTAAAAAACGTATCTAATTCTTTATTAGTTAATCTATCTGCTACTATCTCTCCAGTTTCTGCGTTTGTTATTTTGTGAAATGTTTTTAATTCTAAATTCATAATATTTAATTTTAATCAAATATATAAATAGATTTAAACAATTTTGTTTATAAGTATAATAAAGTTATTAACAATGGAAAGTGAAAAGGGGAGTTTAAAGAACGTAATTTAAAAAATAAAAGGACACTCCCCTCTTGCCTAATCAAGTATTATGAAAGTGCAAATTTAAATAATTATTTCAAATATTGTTTGTTTTTGTCTTGTTTTTGATACACTCTTAGCATTATAAGATGCAAGCTCTAAGCTAATATCATAACCATCAAAATCAGAATCTTGTAAATCTATTCTAATATCATGCCTTCCATCTTCTGTTATAATATATATATTTTGAGAAGCTCTTGAGCTTAGATTCAAAGCATTTTCACTATAAGCATTTGCTCCAACTAATGAGCTTGATCTTGCCCAAAAATCACTAATACAAGCTTCGTGTAAATGACCACAAATCAAAAAATTAATATCAATGTTTTTTCTACTAAATTTACTTATTACTTTTGCAATCCTTGTAGAATCCATCTTCCCAAGCTGATGACCATGCATCATTAAGACATTTTGACCAGCTACTTTAATAACTAATTCATTTGGATTACCACTTATGAACTCAACATCTGGTAATAATAATTTTAACATTTCAAAGATTGTAAAATCATAATTATCACTTGCTACAATATCTACCCATCCAAGCTCTTGAGCTACTCTTGACTCATTACCAGTAACACATGCAACACTAACGTTTTTATTTTTTCCAATATCAACTATAAAATGTTTTAATAAATGAACTCCAAGAAATGTGGCTTTTGCTCTATTAGAACTCATTGCAAGCTTCTCATCTAATCTTCTATCACTATTCATCAAATCACCAGTTATTGCAATTAAGATATTATCAACCTTATAGAACTCAGCATATCTTTTAACATGATGAGCAAACTTTTGAAGCCTTTTTGATGCAACCTCAAAATCGTATTTATTGCAATCTAAATCAACTAATTCGTTAAAATGAGTATCAGCTATATGAACTATCATAGCTCCTTTAGTATCTATCTTAATATCTTTTGTAATTGTTTTAAATTGATTCTCTTTGAGTAATTTAACAAGTTCAAGATTATATTCCTCAACCGCATTTTCTACTCTTGCATGTTCTCTAAAAGATTTATTATATATTCTATTTAAATCTTGATGTCTTTGTTTTTGTTTTGCAAGTCTAACATTGGTTTCAATTATATCTTTATCAGCTAATTCATGTCTAATAATTCTACTAACTTCTTTTCTAAAATAATCAACTGAAAAATTAAGATTGTATTTTTCAATTATTTGTCTTGAAATTTCTGCATATCCTAAGCCCTCATCCCATAAAGTTTTAATATCATGCAAGTATTCAATATTTCTACCCATTATAACCTTTTAATCTTTTCATAAGACCTCCCGCCAAAATAAGCTCCAATTATTGTAATAAGTATAATTTGTAATAAATCAATCCATTGATCTTGAACTTTGAAATTTATCATTTCTGAATCAATAAATATTAATAAAATAGTTGAAACTACTAAGAATATTAATGTCAAAGGTCTTATGTTTTTAGATAGCCATGAATCACTATTCATATCTTGTTCCCATCTTTTAGATACTTCTTTCTGCAATTCTGCTTCAAAGCTTAAAGTTATTTCTTTAATCTTTCTTTTAGCTTCTAATTTCTCCTCTTGAGTAGTAGTTAGATTATCTACAACATTACCCACTTCACCAACTAAATCCTTTGTATTGGATGTAAATAATTTTCTCATGAAACTCATAATATTAATATAACCAGAAAACCGCCTCTACTTTATTTGGGCAATTATCTGCATGAATAAATTTGGGATGAATCCCAATTCTTGAAAATCCAGCTTCAACAAGTCCTCCAATAATCAATGCTCGGCTGCGGCTATCTTCACATTTTATATCAGCTGCATGACCAGTTAAATGAGCTGAATCAGTTTTCCCACCCGCTTTCAAGTTGCACTCTTCACATCTCGTACCACTTGTTATATTGAAAGCAATTCCACTTATTCCCCTTGCTTTATCTAACATAAGCAACGTATCTTTCTGCATATTATCTAAGCCGCACCTCTTGCATTGAAACTCTTTTCTTTTAAAATATTTCATCTTCCTTGCCCTTTATATTTTTTCTTATAACCTGTTTGCCCTCTTGATGCATTTTTAGAATGCACTCCCTTTCTCTTCCTTTTTGGATTAGCAAAAAAAGTAGTTATTTTCTTTCTCATTTATTAATCTTTATAATCTTTTGGATTGAGTAAATAAGAGAAGCAATTAAAATAGATGTACTTAAAACAGCATCAATCTGAGTTAAGCTTATTCCAATTGCTGATATATTAACTCCCCAAAGTTCTAAAGTATCTTTTATTTCATTCTTCATTGTTCCACGGTAATGGTAGAGTTTCCTCTACTGGATTTATTATTAGGTTCATTTTATTAATTAAATTAGTTTGAAGCTCATCTACATCAAGCTCAGCTTCAAGCCAACCAATAACATCATTTTCAGTTAAATTTTCATATAATATAAAATCATTTGGATTTGCACCATTTAATTCTAAAGCTCCATATACTTCAGTCTCATAGTCATCTAATATTGCATCATACCTCCAATGAACTACATTGACTACATTTTGTAATTCTTGACCATCTATTGTTTCTTTTATTTTACAGTCCATTTGACTAATATTCCATTTAAATTCCATTTTTATTTATTTTTAGTTATCCAAAAGTTGCTAAGGTTCTTGTTACAACAGTACCCCCTACATTTATCATTACTTTAATATCTCCTTCAGCATCCATATAAATTATTGATCTATCTTCATTAGGTTCAGATGGTGTTGATTCTTGTCTTTTCAATTGTAATAATTCACTTGTGCAAGTTCCCTTAATATCTACACCATCAGAACTTGTTTCAAGTTTTTTAGAACCATCATAGTAAATAGAAACGGCACCATCAGCACTAAAAATAGCCATGTTTTCGCCAGTATATTTTTCTAAATGTAGTAAGTTACTACGGATTCTAAGCTTACCAGTTCCAGCATCATCTATAAAACTATTACTACCATCGTGATATATTTGTAAATCAGCTGAATCCCCTAATCCAATCTTACTATTATCAGGTAAGCTAAGCTTTTCTGAGGGATTTGTCAAGCCTATTCCTACGTTTCCAGAAGAATTAATTCGCATTCTTTCTGATTGAGATGTAATACCAGAGTTTTCACTTCTAAAAATAATATTATCATAGCCCCCTAAAACTAAATTATTTGAATCTCTTAATAATCCAACATTTGCATTTGTAAATTCTAATCTAAGCCCGTTTGAAGATAATCTTACATGACCAGAAACTTCTAATTTAGTTGATGGACTTGTAGTTCCTATTCCTACTGAGCCATCAGAAGTGATTCGCATTCTTTCTGAGCCAGTTGTAGTTGTGTTGTTTGATGCTGTACTAAATCTTATAGTAGTAGCTGAGTTTCTTGAGCTAAATCCACCCCCTACATATATATTATTATTTGAAGAAGTTGATTCAGTTGAAATAGCTAAAACATCTTGTTCAGAGTTTGTATAATGCCTACCTAAAAATTGACTATATTTTGTATTTGAATCAGCTCCAGTATTTGCTGAACGTATATAACCAGCTACATCTAATTTATGAGCTGGAGATGTTTGTCCAATTCCTACGTTGCCTGCATTTAAATAACTATCTCCATTACCACTTAAATAAGTTTTTGTTGTACCTGAAGAATTTCTTATTAATACAATACCATTACCACTTCCATCATTACCAATATTAAATGTTCTTGTTCCGCTTGCATTTTCACTCCTCATTGTATCTCTACCATTAGAAGCATTTTTAATAGCAACTACACCATTTGTTGAATCACCATTAACTCTTAATTTAAAACCACTATCACTTGTAGTTCCAATGAGTACGTTGCCTCCAGATTTAATTCTCATTGCCTCCGCAAAACTACCATTAAGAAATATTTTATCACCACCAATAAAATTTAATGTTCTTGTTCCATTGTCTATTGAAGCAAAATTTGATTCATTTCTTATAAAAAATAAATTACTATTTCCAGTATCATTAATATAAAAATATTGCTCAACTTTAGCTGTTCCATCTACTACTAATTTTTGACCACTATCACTTGTTGTTCCAATGAGTAAATTGCCATCAGATGTTAATCTCATTTTTTCAGAGCCATTAACTCTGTATCTCATACTATTATCAGAATGGTCATATCTTAACATACCAACACTTGCATTATCAGAATCACCAAAAACAATTCTCCCAGATTGTGTTGAACCAGATAATATTTGTATTCCAGTTATTCCAGAGCCATCAATGGCTAATGCATAAGAAGAATCTACACTTGCTCCAGAACCAGTTCCAACTTGAAGCTTAGTTTCTGGACTTGTAGTTCCTATTCCTACGTTGCCAGAGGAGGTGATTACTAATAAATCATTAGTTCCTAATACAGCACCATCAAATGATGAACCATTATAAGCTAATCTAAATGTGTTACTACTATCATCAGCCCCTAAAGCAAAAGAATAATTCTCATTACTATCACCATATCTAATAAAATTATCAGCACCAAAATTTGCAGTTGATTCTAATTGTATAATTGGTCCAGGACTTGCTGTTGATTTCAAATGTAATGTGCTTATTGGAGCTGAAGAGCTACCAATCATTATTGAATTAGTTGTTGTATTACCATTATCAGTAACCTCTTGTAAAGTATCATCTTGGTATTGCTTTATTAGATTCTTTTTATTAAAGGTTACAATACTACCAACTGGAACAATTGCCTCAAAGTCAAATGATGTTATTGTTAATGTAGTATCACTTGCTGATTGATTAGCATTTATTGTTAAATCATAAGTAGTATTATTATTTATATTTAATAAACTGAACTTATCACCAGTAGCAAAGATTGCCTCACCAATACTATTTATTGCAAGAGATGTTGTTGAACTAACTTCTTGAGCTGTAATACTATTTATCTTTATTGTTCTTTCTACTGAGCCAGTATTAGCATTTAATTGTAAGGCTGTATTTGCAGCTGTGAATGTAAACTCATAACCTCCCGCTGATGTTATAGCTTGATGTATTGTAGTCTGGTCTTTTACTTCTAACTCACCACCGCTTATCTCAGCTACATCAATACTTACTTTATATTTAGTTCCCTCAGTAAATACTCCAGCTTGTTCTAATGCTGCATCAGCACTTCCACTAAATTGAGCTTGGTCATCTTGAATAGTCCATCCAGTTCCCTTAGTCCAATCATCATCTGGATCAACTTGTTTTACTGATACGTTATCTATTGAGCCTTCGCCTCCTGCACCAAATTGACCACTATAAATTCTTAATATTGTATCGGTGCTTCCTGAATTTACATAAATTATATGTGTTCCAACACTTGTTGGAATTGGAAATTGTGAACCTTGACCTATTGCAATAAAAGGATTACCCCTTACATAAGAAACAACATCTATACTTACTTTATAAGTTTTGTTAGTTGCGTAACCTGATTGATTTATATTACCATTTGTTGTTGTGTTGAAAGATGCAACACCTCCACTAATAGTCCAACCCGTTCCTTTTGCCCAATCACTATCCGTTGCAAAATCACCATTTGTAACTAACTCACTACCTAACTCATCATAATTACCATTAGCAACTAAATCACTTCCAAGCCCATTTACCGCAGTTGTTAAAGTTGTAATAATATTATTCCTTGCCGCTGAGTTAATTGATGAGCTTGGTGGTCTTTGTAAGAATGATGGAGGTGCTGTACTAACTGGAATATCAATTGTACCAAAATTAGTATCTGTAACGGTTACAGTAGATGCTGAGGTGCTTTCACTTTGTATTTCAAAGCCCTGAAAATCCCACTCATCCCTCAACACATGAAATGTCCCTCTCTGCATTACATAAGACATTGGAGCTTCCTGAGGTCTGTTCTCTACTAATAATCCAACAGGATTGATGTATTGAGGTCTTACAGCTGTTCCATCATCTTTATCCTTTGCATCAGTTGGAATAACTAATCTAAAATTAGCTACTCTTATTGATGTTAATTGTCCCTCTAAAAATCTATCAAGTAATAACTTTGAAAATGTTTGAGTTCCATTTGTAACACCAACACCCCATTGACCACTTGTTACAGTAGTTGTTCTTGTTCCGCTTGTATCAACAACCTCTAATGCTCCTCTACTAACTGATGCTGGTGAATCTCCCCATAACAATTCATTAAAGTTTCTAATGCTGGAGTTATTAGTATTATTACTATTTTGTATTATATTTTGAGCTGTTGCAGCTATTTGATTATTAGTGCTTAATGGTAATAATTGACCAGCAAAAGGATTACCATTACCCTGATAATATGTAACAATTGAAATACTTCCAGAAACATAACTTGAAGAGCTTATAGTTGTTCCAGAAACACTTGCAACATTTTCCCAACTTAATCCAATATCTGTTGGATCAGCCCAGTTAGCAAAAGAATCATTATCAATAAACGCATACTTATTTGATGCAACTCCATTAACAAAATTAAATATTTGAATAGTTATATCAAAAACTCCAGTCAATAAAGGATCAGTAGGTATTAATACAGCCGCGCCATTATCTGGCCCTCCAAGCTGTTGTGTCATAACTCCAGTTGAGCCAGATTGAAAACTTAAATTACTTGCATACCAGTAAGGTCTTGTTGTTGATGGAGGATTAGCATTCCAAAAATAACTATTATTAGAACTATTATAATGTAAAAATAAAGTTGTACTACCACCATGAGCTAAATTAGTTGCCGCTAACTGATAATAAATTAGAGCTGCAAATGATGAGAATTGACCTCCAGTTAATCCAGAATTTACATTAGCTCTATTTTGTGTAAATATTAATGGTATATCTAAATAAATACCAGATGCATCAGCAAGATTATTAATTCTTTCTTGCGTTACAACTGTATTTTCTGATGTTGGAAATCCTCCAAAATAGTTCTCACCGCTACCAGTAATGTATTTAGCAATAACTTCTTTTATCGGTGCTTTAAAATCATATTTTGTTCCTACTATTTTACTTGGTCCAATAACTCCAGATGCTTGTAAAAAGACTTGATAAGGTGTCCAATAATCATTAAGATTATCAAAAGCATCACTTACACTATTACTTGAATGAAAGTATTTTCTTGTATTTATATTATCAGGATTTGCTAATGTTCCAGTTTCAGCTGTATTATATTCAGGTATTTGTATAATCCAAAACTTATGCCTCCAATATACTATCCTTGCTCCCCAATGTTTTAAGAGTTCATTTAATACATCATAACAATTTCTTGGCTCATAGACACCCTCAGTTTCTTCATTATGAAACATTGAAACTTGTACCTCTGTTTTAGCAAATGGATCAAATGTTAATGTAGATGGAGCTGATGCCCCATGCCCTGTATTATACCAGTTGATACTTGTTCTCCATTCCCAATCAGTTATTGCTCCCTCAGTAGTTAAAGCCGCCCCTACTTTACCAAGTACTGTTTTCATCCAGAAACTATAAGAAGCTGGTCCCCATAACATTTCACTTGAATCATAAGGTTTTGTAGCTCCAGTTTCTACAAAATCAACTTCCTTTAATAATGATAATCCATCAGTAAAAGTTAATTTAAACTCATAAGGAAAGAACTCATCAACAGTTGAATTTAAATCCATTAATAAGAATCCACTCCATATTAAACTGGATGCGGTAGCTTGAGTATTTCTATAAATATGAACATAAACATCTTTCTCTTCATAGGAATCCCTTACACTCTTTAACCAGTTCTCAAGTAATGTACCCTCAACTATTAAAGGTATGTCGCATGATGAACTCATTATAGTTGAGAATCTATCATCATTATCAGAATCCCAATTGATTTGCGGACCGCCTTGCCCTAATGTTATCTCTGTTATTGTTGAGCCAGTATAATTTCTATCCCAAATTTGAATAAAGTAACTCCATGAATTATAACTAAATACTGTTGTTTGAAATCTTATTGCAGCCATTATACGCTTCTTAATCTGTTTCCAGATGTTCTTGCATTACTTAAAAATATATCTGTTCCTCTAATAACTCCTTCAACTTGAACTGTTTGCGGTCTTCCCATTTTATTTAAAAATGGAATTGTAGTTGTAGCCCCAGCCAAAGTTGGTCCAATTAACGTACTTGTTCCTCCAGTTAATAATCCAGTTAATGCTGGTATTGCTAAACTAAATATCTTTGATGTGATTCCCTTACTAATTGCTGAGAAAAATTGTTGTCTTACTGTTAATCTTAAATTTTCAATAAATGCTTTAAAGAATCTATCTTGAGAATGGAATGCTCTTTCCATTGCTCTTTGAAAACCATTTTGAAAGTCTTGCATCTCAGTATTAAAATCAAATAATTTTGTTGTAGCATCTTCAATATCTTCAGATAAATTTGGGAATAATATATCTTGCATTCTTCCCTTATTCATTGGGAACATGTTTAATTTACCACCAGTTGTTATACCAGAACCACCCCCTCCTAAATTCAATAATTCAGCTATTTTACTAAAATCTAATATATCTTGACCTAATTCTTTAAGTATTGCTCCAAATCCTTTAAATTCATCAACTGGTAATTTTTTACCATCTTTAATAACTTTAGCCATTGCAAGTCCTAACTGTCTTAAGTTCTCAGTTCCAGGTATTTTACCACCGCCTGGTAGCCTTATAGCTCCAAATGCAATCAGTAAATTAGCTAATCTCTCTGATGCAAATTCATTAGCTAAAAGATTTATTACTTGACTAATATTGTTTTTTAATAATACAAATGCTCCAGCTAAAACAGCAATCATACCTCCCAAGCTAAAAAAGAATGCTAAAATCTTTGGACCTATCAATACTAATCTTCCTAAAATATTTAAAGCTGGACCAATAGCCGCTGCTAAAGCAACACTTTCTATGGCTGCTGTTTTTTGAGCTAATGTCAATCCTTGAAACTTTTCAACTAACTTAATAGTGTTGTCAAGTAATTTTTTAGCAACTGGTAAAAGCAAAGTACCAAAATCAGCACTTAAATCTTTTGTTCTTTCTTGTAATTCTCTGAATTGATTTGCAAATCCCTCTGATGTTCTCGCATAATCACCAATCGCTTTTTGGCTTTGTCTTGTAGCTAATTGAAAAGTTAATTGAGCTTTTGCTACTCTATCAAGTTCTTTAAATACTAATCCTTGCTCTTCAGCAAATCTTTTTAAATCAGCTTCAGTTATTGCTATCCCTAATGATTTAATCGCTTCTCTTTCTCCAAGTAATGCTTTTGTTAATGCCTGAGATGCACCAGTAGCTCCTCCACTAAAGTTAGTAAATGAAGCTAAATCAACCGCTAATTCATTAACTTGTTTTGATAAATTTAATGCCTCTTTCTCAGTAAATCCAAAACCAACTAATAAATCACCAGTATCAGCTAACAACCCCATTGCAGCTTGGCTTGATAATCCAAAGCTTTTCTTAAATGTTTCAGCTGTTTGTAAAGCATCACCTTGTATTGAACTGAAAATTGTTTTAAATTTTGACCTTGTTTCTTCTAAATCAGAAGCCATTTTTATAGATGCTCCTCCAATAGCTAAAACTGGTAGTGTGATGTTTCTTGTCAAGTTTGATCCAATAGATTGCATATTAGTTCCAAACTTCTTAATGTTTCTTTGAGCTTTCTTCATTGCTCTATCAAAGCCCCTTAAATCAGCTCCAAACGCTACTGTTAAAAACCCTACACTCTTATTTGCCATCTTTCTTTAATTCTTCTATTCGTTTAATATACTCAGCTCTTGCTTTCAACTTCTTA
>Ga0209348_1001240_pt1 | contig 12486 bp, 19 predicted proteins | sample ETNvirenome_2_30_FD_184065 | JGI IMG/M metagenome (GOLD analysis project Ga0209348, IMG submission 184065) | Marine viral communities from the Pacific Ocean - ETNP_2_30 (SPAdes) (version 2) | ecosystem: Environmental > Aquatic > Marine > Oceanic | place: Pacific Ocean | collected 2013-06-22 | reverse complement strand
TGATCCTGTATCTTTTTCTGCTGTTACTTGTGCAGAAAGCACGGAACTAAAAGCTGTTTCTCCTGCTGCTGTACTAAATGTAATTGTCTGTGGACTACTACTAGTAGCAACTCTACCAAATTTAAGTACTAAACCATTTGGGAGTTTACAAGATTCTTGAGAACTAAAAGCAGTAGGAGTAAATCCTGCATTACTTACATCTGTTATAGATAATTCAGATGGTGCAGCTGATGAACCCGATGTATTACCAAGTACTTTATCGTTAGCTATGTTTTGTATTTTAGCTAAAGTAACATTTGAATCTAGTATCTTTGCAGTAATTACTGCATCGGTTCCTATTTTATCAGCAGTTACTGTGCCAAGATTAAGTTGACCTGCACCTGTAACAGTAATGTTAGTTCCATCCACTGCACTAGCATTTAGTTTTGAGTTTGATATAATACCATTTAGTGAAGCAGCATCTACCTGTTGCCCGTCACTAAAGTTCTGTGATGTTTCTATTCCTGCCATATTATTTTGCTGGTTGTGTCGATTGAAATGCTAGACCACCGGTAACTTTTACTACCTCTATTTTTGGCCTACCATCAAAGTTTGTTAATTCTACGTCTATTCCATATGCCCTTCTATTACCTATTCTACCACGTATGGAAACACTTTCACCCGATGATAAATTGGTAGGTGGGGTTTGACCAGAAGTAGTCTCAAATTCATCTCCTATTAAGTAATCTGATAATTTACCTGCATCTATAGTTGCATTAATGTTTTCTAAGTTAAATGCTATATCAAAGTTACTGCCTTCTGCATCAGAAGATTCTACCTGCATCTCAAATGAGTTCCATTTTTTTCTTTCTGTATTTTTAAAATTAAACTGTCTAGTACGGAATGCAGCCGGTATTTTTACAGATTGTGTACTACCTCCGATTTCAGTTATAACTGTATCAAATGAAGTATTTCCAGAGTTTAATTTATGAACCCCTCCTAGTCTGTTAACTGTGTACACAGCTCTGTTATCACCGTCTCCTGCTACAATTAAATTATCAAAATCAAATGTTACACTTTGGTTAGAGATACTGGTTGTTCCTACTGTATCTACACTTTCCCATGTTTTATTTAAAAAATTATAAATTATTAATGCATTAAGTTCGGTGCTGCTATCTAATGGTACTGCTAAAAAATAACGATTATCAAAATAAGTTGCTACGGACTTGTGCCAATGTGCTCTATTTATTCTATCTATAGTAGATTGGATAGGTTGACTCAGTGGGGCATCGTTACCACGTAAGTTGTATAGATCTTGGAAACTTGCTCCGTACACACCATTGTCAGACAAAAATAAAATATTATTACCAACTTGTACTACACTATCTCTTGCTACTAAACCAACCTCATCTGTAATCTGTGTCTTTACCATAGAGTTTAAGCTAGTGGTGGGTTGATATTTGAATATACTATTTCTGTTAAATATTAGTAATGCATCCTCTGTAAAAGAAAACAATCCAACAATCCTGTCGGCCCTACCCGGAAACAATCTACCTCTTCCAAACACATCATCAAATTGATCCGGTATTTGAGGTTCTGAAAATATTATTTCATCAAGTGGTTCACCACTTCTTTTTGCAGGGGAAGATGCCGAATCGTATAAGTACGGTACAACAATCCTTTCTTGATGTAGTACACCAAACTCAGCAGCTGGCATATGAATATAACCACCACCTTCTGACACTCTCTTCATAACATCTATAGCTACATTACTTACTGTATCTACTTCTGCAAAGAAACTAAAATTAGTTGTACTAGTTTCGGCTACTTCAAATTCATCACCGTTAGTTAAACCAGTGCCTCCTTTGTCTACTATTGTAATCTTGTCTCCTACAGCTACTGGATTATCACTGGTGTCATTAGCTATTGTTATAGTAACTTTACCGTTAGCAATACTACAATCATTTGTTACTGATTTTAATACGGGTTGAGTAAAAGCTCCATTTGGAACCTTTACAAACTTGGGTGATCCCGTTAATGTTCCATCCCACTCTAATGTAGTTATTCCATCCCTAAATGCATAAATTCTATTTAAAGCCTGTATAGGTGCTACTGTTTGTGATATGATAATACCTGTGTCGTAAGCTATCTGTGTAGTACTATTATCTGAAACTTTTACAGCAACTGCATTTGCATCTCCAAATAGTATAATATACTCTTCTCCATTATCAGAAGAATCAGAAAATAAACAAGATCCATATACTCTTGTTTGGAATGCTGAGGCCAATGCTGGTGCACCACACACAACAGTAGTACTACTTGGAGATCCTCCTATCCCTGCTACTGTTATAGAAAATTGTGTTGTGGATCCACCTGAAACAGTAACAATATAATTACCTGCATCAAAGCCTGAAACTCCGGGCACATCATTTATAAAAACTAAAGTCCCATCAACAAAAGAATGTGAGCTAAAAGTAAAAGTTAAAGTAGTGCTACTAATCTGTACATTTGTAGATGTAACATTTGCATAGCACCTAAAGGGTAATGTAAAAGCTCTTGTAGCATCTAGGGTTAACGGTGCTGATTGCACTTGAATAGCTTTACGTATTTGTGCTACTCCTCCAATATCTAATCTAAAATTTTCTGCCTTCTGTAGTACTCCAGATGTTAATGAATCCGGACGTGCACGATTATTAATCCCGATAAAATTACTATCGAGATCATCTTCATAACGTGTATCTTGTGCACCATATGATTCGTACCTTGCCATTTAACATTTCCATCTACGTAGTGCCAATGCTTTTCTTGTTGGCCTACCTTTTTTATCTTTCATTGGCCCTTTTACTCCAGACATTCTTGCACAAAAAGATTTCTTACGTGCTTTATCTTTTCCCGTTGGGTTTGATTTTGTAACAGGAGGTTTTAAATTAGCCCCTGTTTTGTTTTTAAAATACTTTCTACCAGCAGCAGTTAATCCTCCCTTTGCACTTTTGTGTTCTTTTCTCATGCTCTCTTTGTTTTTACTTTTGCTTTTCTGGTATTTGATACAAATTGCTTTCCCGTAGCTCCTGCTCTTTTCTTTTTTTTAGCAGTTGCAGCACGGTCTGCCTTTGATAGGCTCTTAGCTTTAGCCATAGGAAGGCACCTGTCTGGATTCTTTTTGTTCTTAGACGTTCCACAAGGTCCCTTGATATTTCCGTCTGTTCCAATTCTAACCCAGTTTTGTTTCCTCCACTTTGCTAATTCACCCATTATTTTTTCTTTTTACGTTTACCTTTGGATCCCTTAGCATAGTTGGGATCCTTGCAGTACTTGGAAGCAGCCATGTTGGCATATGCACTAGGGTACTTATCAAAAGTACGTCTAGCCCATGCTATACCTTTTGGGCATATTTTATTTCCTTTTGACATTCTTTTTTCTACCCTTTAATGCTTTGAAATCAGCACCTGTAATTTTATTTCTAGGTGCTGCAACTCTAGCTATTTTTTTTTGCTTTGGACTATATTTATTAAACGGCATTATGTTTTTCTCTTTTTATTATTAGCTGCTTGTCTTAGCTTTTTTGCTTGGCCAGCATGAGCCTTGGAAGCCTTTTCGAGTTTACGAGCTACACTTAGTAAGGTTTTTTTCATTATGCCATACCTCCGGGTCTCATACCACCCATAGGTCTAGACGGTCCCTGAGGGCCCCTAGGAGCTCCTTGCATTGGCATTTGAGGTCTACCCCCCTGTGCCATCTGTGGACGTGGCTGTGGACGTTGTGACATAGGACGTGGCTGTGGACGTGCAGGTCTAGTACCAGTTACCATTTGCTCTAACTGTGCAATACGTTTTTCTAGTTGTTGTATTTTAGCAGTAGCTGTTGGTTTTTTTGGTGCTTTGCTTGCTGTTTTTTTAGTTGTTTTCTTTTTGTCGGCCATTTTATTTCCTTTTCATTGCTTTCTTTTTGGCACCGTTTTTCATAGGTGGTCTTCCTCTTTTACTTCCGTATGTTCCTTTTCCCATTGGCATAATGTTTTCCTCCTTATTTTATTGTTGATGATCCAAAGTAGTATCCTACTATGGCTAAGACAGTTTGTCTTATCTCTGGTAGTATTACATAGCCCTGAAGTGTCTCGTACTTAGTGCTATCAAATAAACCAAAGAAAAATTTATTCTCTGTTCCTACAGTAATCCCTTCTGGACTATGTGCTAATACAAAAGGTGCTACAACGACTGCAAATAAAACAGTGCATACAATAACTCTTCGTACCCACTCACCACCTCTCTTAGATGCTTTATCTGCACTTATATCATAGGCTTCTTGTTTTTGTAATAATGCCTGTGTGTTGACCTGTTGAGCCTGCACCAAGGATCCAATCAGTTTAAATATAAAACCTGAAAAGCCTCCTCCTAATAATGCTATAAGTTCTGTAGTCATTTTTTAATAAGTTTAATTATTGCTATAACTGTATGTATTATTGTACCAACGGATGCAATACTTGCTAGTATTAAACTTATATCCATTAGTCCCCAAGATGCTAAAACTCCCATAAATGATATTCCTAATCTGTTAAATAAATTCTCCATTAGTGTGTCATCTCCAATACTACTAATCTTATTTGTTCGGATTGTTGATTTGTATTTCCAAATCTTGCATTTCTTAAAGCCTCTACACTCAAATAATACGTTCTTCTTTCTTCTATAATATGACCTAGTGATTTACCATCTGCTCCATCATTAAAACTTGGGTCAGTTCCATCTAGTGTCATTCTAAGCTCTTGCTTTTTAACTCTATTTGAAGATGGAGATAATACTTGCACCATACATACTCTAGTTCTTCCTGCTATATCTGTATGATTGAGAAACTGCCTAATAATATGTTGGTCATAATTAGTTACGTACTCACGTACGTGCCTACCATCATTAGCTCTTATAGGTCTAGGAGTAGCTACATTAAATTTATTTACTTCCCTAGAGTTCATTAGTGAGTCATCTCCGACAGATACATTTTAGCAGTTGCAGAGTTTCCATTTGTTCCTTTAAATCTTGCTACTGCTATAGCATCTGCATTGAAGTAATAACTATTACCTGCATACAACCTATGTGATAACTGATTATTGACTTCACTACCATCTATTGTAAAAGAAATTCCTGCACCAAATACTGAAATGTAAACAACTCTTGTTTCTGGGTCAAAAGCTGTAAATTGATATTCAATACCGGAACCAGAACCTGAATGTGGTATAGTGATTGATTGAGCACTTGCCCCAGGAGTAGGTTTATTATATCTGTTTACTACGTATGTATTCATATTATTATCTTGATTGTCTATTGACGTAAGTTGAAAATTTTCCAACTGGACGATTGTTATTATACATTATATCAATCTGTTCAAGCTCTCTGTCCAGTAAGTTCTGTGCTAATTCATTTTCTGTAATTGCTTTAGACACTTGCCCATCCATAGTTAAGAAATCTGAGTATGCCCCGTGACATATGTAAGGGAAAAATTCTATAGGTATTCTTTCAAATGATTCATTAACAGGAGCATTATCGGTAGTATTTGGTGTTTTTAAATCTACCATTGGTCTCTTGTACGTAACAAAAACAGAATTACCTACACCGTGTGCATTTAATATATTTGCACCTAAGTTATCTACGTAGAAATCGTACTCATGTGTTGAGTCATTAACATAAGGTTTTGTTCTATGTATTTTAATAAATTGACCTATATCGTATCCAGTAATATCTGTGTTATTGGTGTTGTCTCTTAACGAAGTATTTCTGAGATCAGATTTTTCTACACCAAATGTGGACCAATTATCTCCGTAAAAATCTACACATTGTTTCTTTTCTGCTATGCATACACCTCCTACAAATAAACCACCAGTTCCCATATCGGTACCATTTACAAAAACTGTATCTCCGGGGTTATCAACTTCGGGTGTATTAGCTGCTTGTACAAAAATACTACTATACGTAGTACTAGCACTTAAAAATGCATTACCCTTATCGTCATAACGATTTACACTTAAAGTAGATTTACTAAGTCTCCATCTATCATCTAATACAACGGCATTTTTAGTAAATATATATTCGTTATAATTTACTGCTTTTCCAACCATATCATTTTGTCCAAACACATAGTTAGATGTTCTTCCGTACACGGGCTTATTGGATCCATCTGCATTAGTTCCGAACAGATTAGGATCTAAATAACCTATTAAGTAATATAATCCATTTAATACACTTACAGTTCCTGTGCCAAAATTTGATCCTGCTGTTATTCCACTTACAGAAAAAAAAGAAACAGCACGTTTTTGATTAGGTACTAGATACCTAGGCCAAGCTGAACTAGAGTTATATGCAGTCCTAAATCTTCGATTAATAAATCTACTAATATCTGACTTTTCTGCTGCAGAAAATGTACCAACCCCTGCAAGAGATTGTATTAACAAATATGCATCTTGATATTTTTTATCTCGAGCTGGTGTTACTTCATAACTCATGCTTTGTTTGGACTAAGGTCTTTAAAGTTTTTATTAAAATATTGTAAAAATTCTTTGGACTTCACTTCTTCATCACCGTATGAACCTATCAATCTGAAGTATTCTCTGGCTGGCATTGTAGCTACACACTTTCCAAATATTGGATGAGTTTTACCTACGTGTTCTTTTGCTTCTAGCCGTGCTCTCTGTACTCGTTCTTCTTCAGTTCTACGTTCTATTTCAAAGCCGTTGATCAATTCCTTCATAAAGGCATCGTCAACTTCTCCGTCACAGATGTTTCTAGGTATATTCGTAATGATGTTAGGTGCTTCCATAAATAAAAGGCTGGGGGCCGAAGCCCCCGAACCTGAAATGTTTAGCTGACTTGACGACCAGCAAACTGGTCTACGTCTACAATGTTGAAGAAAATTTCAATGTCACCAGCTGTTAATAAATTAACATTAACGTCTGAAGTGAATAAGAAATCAATCGTATCATTAATTGCATAGACTTTGCCTTTGATTCCTAGCTCTGCATCTGCAGCACTTGGTCCATAAGCATTGCCACCAGTGAAGATAGACTCTGCATCAATGTATCCATCAGGATCTGATCCGTCTCCTACGTCAATAGTAACAGAAGTAGCAGAACCACCAGAGAAGGCAGTGTGCAACTTGTAGGCTACTGAACGAACTTGGTGCCCAGCATTAATGTCTAGGGTCAAAGTTTGTGTAGTGCCTGCTGTTGTTAAATCAGCAGTAGTGAAACGAATTGAATCGGTATAACCAGTTAGCTCCTGGATTGTTTTTCCATTTTTAAGTGCTTGTGTGCTCATAATTTTTTAATCCTTTCTATTAACTTCCTGTGATTTTACCGTGTGCTGCTGGGTGATATACACCTAGAGTCAATGAGCAATCAACGAATCCTCTTTCACCACCACCCATGTTAGGTAGACGTGTAGATCCCATAGGAATCAAGTCGTGGATACCGTAGTACTCTGGGTTGACTAAGTAACCTTCATCAAGGTTAGTTGTGTCATTAGAGCACTTAGGATTGCTGTTAACGATTGTTACTGTACCGAAGTCTGACTGATAGATCTCAACAGATAATTTAATTGTTGAGTTACCCATGTCAGTATTAACGTTACGAATAGACTCTGTACCTGAACCATCAGATCCATATGTAGCACCAAAACGTGCATAGTCAGAAATCTGAGTACGTAAGTTTGTGTCAGCAACAAGAGTTAAGTTCTGAGTAGAACCAATTTGCTCATATACTGAACGAATAAGTACATTGAACTCAGTCTCAGTAAGGTTAGCACCTGATGTGGTAGTTGAACTTCCTGGTGTTCGATAGTCCGTAGGAATATCTGAATCTGTACCACCGATCCAACGGCCTAAGCCACGTAATCTGTAAGGTTGACCAGCTCCATCTTCTGCTTTACGATCTTCACTAGATAGTAAAGTTTTCTCGATGTCACGTTTGATTTCACGTATAGCTTTAGCTTCTGCTTGAGCAAACTTAGCTGGCCCAACAGAATCAACTGCTTCTTGTAAATCTGATACCATGTAATCTCTACGGAATTTTTGTACGTAATTACCTAAACGTGCACGAGATGCAAATTTATCTGTAAATGCTGTGACATCAGCTCCTTCACTAATTCCTTCGTTTACAGGATCAGCCAATTTGTCCACTGTCCACTCAACAAAAGTGCTTGTAGCCTTTTGCTTAGAGGCAGAAGAAAGGACTGGAGTTTCTTCAGGTGCAAGGATTGTTAGGACATCCGTCAAATCCTCACGATTAGAAACTGCACTTCCTGGACCCGTTAAAGGGGTTTTGGTTGGTGTAAAACTGTCTGAAAATGACATAATTTTTTCTTTCTATTTATTTGTTATTGTGATTTTTGTAAGGTTCTGAGAGCTATGAAATCATTAATGTTGCCTGTATCTTTAAAACGTTGACTGACTTCTTTCTGTTTTACAGATGAAGTGGATGTTTTTCTTTCTGGACGTGCTGCAGTGCTACCCACTGATTTTGGTGGTGTAATCTCTGCTTTGTTATTACTAACGGGTTTACGTCCGTACATACTGTTTGCTGCATGAGCTAATATGTATGGCATTTGTGCACTAAGCTCAGGATTTGTTTCCCTTAAGTTATTCAACCTTTTGTCATTAAGCATAGCTTTATAGGCTTGAGTTGTTTTACTTTTGGTATCCTTGGCCCAATCAAACTCAGTCAAAACTTTTCTTTGAAAAGCTCTTGTGGTTTGTACAATACTATTTTGTTTTTGCAAATTAGCATATTGTGCTGGCACATATTTTTCTACTACGTCTCTGGACTGTCTTAATGTTTTTTTAACATCGGCCTTAGTGTACTCTTTACCATCTACCTCTGTGACTACGTCATGAGATTTATAGTCATCGTGCTCATCAAGTACTCCTTCAGCCCATTCAATTACTTCACGTGCTGAATCGTTGTGTTTTTTTAGTTCGTTAACATTTACAACTTTAGCTAATGGATTATTTTTAACAACAGGTGCTGATTTTTTATTTTCTTTCTTCAGTCCCTGCAGTTCTTTTTCCATTGCAGATAAACGTTCTTCTGCTTGTTTTCTACGAGCAGTTAACTCACCAAATCTAGCAACAGCTTTGGTACCTAATTTTTGACTAATGTCTTTAAGTTCGTCCTCGGACATACTATCCAAGTCCATATTTGAAAGAACATCTGTAGTACTTAATTCTTCTGTTTCTTCTGAAGTACTCTCGGTTTCTTCATTAGATACAGCTTCTTCTTGTACTACCTCTTGACCAGCATATTGCTGGGAACGTCTGTCAATAAAGTCAGACGATGTTATGTTATCCACTGAATTTGTTTCTGGCTCAGAGTTACCAGTATTGATTTCATCATTCATAATTTGTCCACTCCTTTACGGCTGGAGAGATGCCGATAAAATTATTATAACACTACTTACAAGTGTCCTTTAAGCCTTTCCATGTGTTTAAGCTGCAACCCATTCCAATCTGTCATTTGTAGTATTTGATCATAGCACAAAATCATTCCAGAAATTTGTTGCATCTCTTCTGTCTGTGCTTTGTGCAAGTTAGATATAGCTTCTTCTCGTAATGTATAAATGGTTTCAACAAATCTTGCAAAAGATTCGTGCTGATGTAGTGTCTTTATATCTTCTTCGTACGTCATTACTGCTCCATATTTTGTGTATTAACTTGTCCCATTTGTGCTGGGTTTGTTCCTATTCTACCTATTTGTGCATTTTGTTGTTGCTGTATCATAAATTGATATTGTGCTGTGTACTTTTGCAAACGTTGTGCAAATGCTGGGTCACTCTGTACCTTTTGTGCAATATCAGGTTGTTGTACATATTGTTGTATTATTTGCAAAGCAGTACCTGACCCTGTAGGACGTGCTGGCATTTCTATACCGGCAAAAATCTTTGCTAGGTCATCAGTTACTTCTTTGGATACTTGATCTTGTGCATCTTCAATAGGTTGTAAAATAGAATCAGCTAATACAGGATCAATAGCACTAGCCATTGCATCCAATAATGCAGTTGAATTTATACGTCCGTTTCGATCCATTTGTGTTAAATTCATAATTTGTTGTAGTTTTGCTTCTTGTAAAACTTTATCTGAATTTAAAACATCGTAATTAATTATAATATCGAAATCTTCGTTTGGGTTACCTTTGTTAAAATTAACAGGATCCGGTGCACCAGTTACCCTAAAGTAAATACTGTCCGGTCCAAACCTTTGAAAACATCTAAAGCACTGCTTCAATACTTCTGCACTGTGCTGTAAATATTTATCCACTAAAAATTGTTTACGTACTATACTATTTTGATCTTCGTCTAACCCCACGAGTCTATCTGCCTGTAACAACATAGTACCTTCCATCTCTGCAGAACCTTCGTTGTATCTTGGGAAGTCAGCAAAGTGGTAATCATCCTTACGTCTGTACGGAATACGTCTTCCTGGTCCCCAGTCACTTGGTGCCTGTCCAATAGGATGTAGTAAAGGAGGCATAGTAGCTATGCTATTCCTGTCTATTCTTGAGTCTCTTTCTACTTTAACTTGATTTTGTAAGCCACGTAACAGATCAGGAATAGTCATAGTATCGTAAAGACGTTTACTATCTTCAGATAATTTAGTTACAACTACGGGGTAATCCTCGTATCCGTTTAATAATTCAAACTTAGCATACCCTTGGGCAAACTCGTTTCCAGTAAATTCTTTATGAAATATAGTTTCGTATATACCTTCGGATCCATCCTCTGGATCTACTAATCTTTGATACCCGTGTACTAATTCTATTAATTCATTTGCTTCGTATGCATTATCTGACAAACGTGAACTTCTACGTCCCTCTTGTTCTGTTTCGATAGAATCAATATTTACTCCTGTGTATCTTTCACAAACGTAATTAACAAAGTCTGCATCCCAGTCATCTGTTACAATTTTATTTTGTAACTCTTGCTTTGTATAATATGTTTTCCAAAAACAATACGGTGCACGTTGTGGATCCGTTACGTACGATGGAAAGAAGAAGTCACCATCGGGTGCAAGTGTTTTGACATCGGGGCAGTTTACTTGTCTTCGTACCATAGGCACCTCTGCTTCTCCGAACTCTCTAAGATCTGCTAATGCTTTTCCTGCACGTCTTTCGTTTACTCCGGGCATAGCTTGTATCATTATAGCTATGATTTCATCATCCGTTGACCCTTCATTGATAGCTTGTACTAATTCAGGTGCAACCTGTGCCATCTGATTTAAATCTAACTTTTGTAAAAACGTACGATCTTCTCGGAGCCAACCTACGTATGTAATCAACAATCCTCGTTCTAAAAGATAGTTTGCTCCTAGTTCCATTTCTTTTTTAAACCTAGGAATATATCCAGAGGAAACCATCCACTTTAAAAAATTTGTAACTATGTTTGCTCTAGGTATATCATTTACATTTACAGGAAATGCTTTTATGTTGGAACGATTTAATGCATTGATAAATAAACTTACTAAACGTGTTATACGTTCGTCTATAACATGGGACTCAACATCGGATGCACCTTCCCAAGGGAATGCATCTGCTCCATGTTTTCTATGGTCTCGGCTTTTGCCATTCCAAAAGTTACGTCTTTCATCGTAAGATGTACGACATAGATCAAAGTAGGATTCAAGCTCCATTACGGTTTGATCGTATGCATATCTTAATGTTTGTACATCAGGTGTGTTGCCTACGTACGTTAGGGCTTCAGAAATATTTTCGTTTTCCATTTTGTTTTGTTATATTGTAACAGATAGATCAAGACATCTTAGTTCTTCTGAACTCATATGTGGGCTCATCTCCTTTGTTGTTGGCCTCTATATGTATTACTTTACCGAGTAATCCCTTAGAAAAACGTAGTGGTACTTTGACCGGTACTTTTTTTCCTAACTCTTTTATGTGTGCCAAAACATATCTTGGATTAGGAGCTAGTTGCATAACTTTACCCCTGTACAGTATGTTTATTGGTATCATCTGTTCAAAGATTTCTTGGCCGTCATCATTAACCCAAGTACCTTTACCTTTTCCTGTGACCATTTCTTCTTCTAGATTATTGGTAACAAAGTCTTGAGCTTTCTCAAAACTTATTTCGTATTCTTCTGCTATTTCAATTAGTTTCTTTTTTGACATTAATATCCTCCTGTTGTGTTGTTGTTAGCCTGTAATTGATACGATGTAACATGGTCAGGGCCATCTCCACTGTTACACATCCTAAGGTACCTAATGGTATCAAAGAAGTCCTTTAGAGCTTCATCTGATTTTCCTTGGGAGTTGTAGTTTATTAATGAGTCAATTAAATTACCACAGTCCTTGTGTATAAAACACCTGGGCTTGTTTGCTTGGTCTACTGTTTCGTTTGGATTATACGAAAACCACTCGTCTAGAGCATTTATTCCTATCTCTTCCATTCTACCATCGGACGGAACAAAATGCATTCCGTAATCTCCAAACGATTTAAACAGGTCATCATTGTTTTCGTTTTCTTTTGC